>Ga0123337_10000059_pt1 | contig 223847 bp, 153 predicted proteins | sample frozenSSSSmetaG_FD_89792 | JGI IMG/M metagenome (GOLD analysis project Ga0123337, IMG submission 89792) | Glacier valley bacterial and archeal communities from Borup Fiord, Nunavut, Canada, to study Microbial Dark Matter (Phase II) -... | ecosystem: Environmental > Aquatic > Freshwater > Ice...
CACCGTCAGTATTTTACTGAATTGAAAATCAACGAAGTAGTAGCTTAATCCTTAAAATAGAACAACAATGGCACATAAAAAAGGGGTCGGTAGTTCCAAGAACGGCCGTGAATCAGAAAGCAAGCGATTGGGCGTGAAAATATTTGGTGGCGAAGCCGCTAAAGCAGGTAATATCTTAGTTCGTCAACGTGGCACTGTTCATCATCCAGGTACAAACGTAGGTATTGGTGTAGATCACACCTTATACGCATTGGTAAACGGAACAGTCACTTTCCGTCGTAAAAAGAACGATCGTTCATTCGTATCTATTGTTCCTTTCGAAACAACAGAACAATAAGAACACAATCAATCATATTAAAAAAGCCGCTTCAAAAAAGCGGCTTTTTTATTTTAGTACCAGGCACTCCTGTCACTTGGTTAGTGCGACGAACTGCTTACCATATTCCACACTTCTTTTAATCAGGTTGTCATCCGGTTTCCAATTCGCACTGATCGGATCCAGTACAATCTCAAAACCACCTTCCTTCAAACCTGCTTCAATAGTCTTGGTAGATACATCGTGCCAGCCATAGCAGCCAAAAGAAGCGGCTTTCTTATTTCTGAACTTCATACCACCGATAAATTCCATCAGACCGGCAATGGTATACAAAACACCATTGTGAACCGTAGGTGAGCCAATCATGACGGCTTTGGATTTGAATATTTCAGTAATCAGATCACTGATTTCGGATGATGCAGAACAGAAGAGCTTGACATTGATGGAAGGATCAGCCTCGGTAATCCCTTTCACAATATTTTCTGCAATAAGTTGCGTTCCACCGTACATTGTGTCGTAAATGATGGTTATCTGGTTCTCCTGATAGGCGTTGGCGTATTCAGCATACTTGTTGATGATCTGCATGGGATTGTCGCGCCAGACGATGCCATGACTGGTACAAATACACTCAATGGTGATGTTCATCTGTTTGATTTCCTCCAGCTTTCTGGTCACCAGATGGCTGAATGGATTGACAATATTTGCATAGTATTTGGTCGTTTCAGCCCAAAGTTCACCCTGATCAACCAGATCATTGAAAAGAAGTTCCGAACAGTAATGCTGACCAAACGCATCGTTGCTGAATAAAATATTGTCGCCTGTCAGAAATGCGAACATGCTGTCAGGCCAATGAATCATGGCTGCCTGAATAAAGATCAACTCCTTTCCATTTCCAACGGAAACGCGGTCACCCGTTTTTACGGGTATCAGGTTCCAGTCTTCGTGATAATGACCATTCAGAGCCTTGACGCCATTAGCGGTACAATAAATGGGAGTTCCCGGTATCAACTTCATCAATTCTGGAAGTGCACCACTGTGATCGGGTTCAGAATGATTGCAAACAATGAAATCAATCTTTTTCAAATCCACTTCCTTGGCCAGATTCTCAATGAACTCAGCTGAAAAGGGTCTGTAAACGGTATCTATCAATACCGTTTTCTCTTCCTGAATCAAATAAGAGTTATACGAGGAACCATTGTTGGTTGAATATTCCGATCCGTGAAAATGGCGCAAATCCCAGTGATTTTTGCCAACCCAGGACACATTATTCTTGATATGTTTTTTCATCCTTACTAATTTATTTATAACAAAAATACAAACGCTGATGCCTGAATTCAGACAATGGTTTTAAAAGTGTAAAATTACGATTTATTTCCATTCAAAGAAGTTACAAAAGGATGAAAATAAACAGATACGAAATGGTTTTTCAGTGTGGGATTAAAAATTGGTCAGGTCTCCGGACTTTGGATCAGACAAAGGAATCTGGAAATGGAAGGTGCTGCCTACGTGCTCTTCGGTTTCAAACCATATCTTTCCACCCATCATTTCAATGAAGGCCTTAGAAATGGACAGGCCCAGACCTGACCCTTCATACAACCTCGTATTTGACACATCCGCCTGAACAAACCGATCAAAGACAGACTTACGATTCTGTTCCGGGATGCCAATTCCAGTGTCTTTTACATAGAAAAACAAATCTGAACCCCGACGATTCAGACCTATTTCAATGTATCCGTTGTTTGTATACTTAATGGCGTTCTTGATTAAGTTGGAAAGTATGGAAAACAACTTGTTTTTATCTGTCCATATTTGGGTCTGATCAAAAGAGACCAGTACCGGTTTATTGAATACCAGTTTCTTGGATTCAACGCCTGCTCTGTAGATGGAGGTCAGTGTCAAGACCAATTCATTGACATCAAACATGCTATTTTCCAACTTCATTTGCCTGGCTTCAATCATGGATATGTCAATGATATCATGAATGGTATTCAACAACCGATCACCGCCTTCCTTGACAATTTTTATGTATTCTTTCCTTTCAGTATTGGTGAGGTTGGGATCCTGCAGCAACGAAATAAAGCCCAGTATTCCATTCATCGGAGTCCGTATTTCATGGCTGATATTTGCGAGAAATGCAGATTTAAGCCTGTCGCTATCTTCTGCCCTTTCTTTGGCAATCAGGAGTTCTTCCTGATTGATCTTACGGATGTATGCGGAAACAATGGTACCGGATGCAGTTTTCAGCAATTTTTCTTCTGCAACAGTCCATTCCCGTTCTGAAATGCAATCGTCAAAACCGACGAAACCCCAAAAAGCTTTATCAATATAAACAGGAACTATCAGGACCGATTCAATCTTTTGCGAAACAAGGAGTTTTGATTCATTTGAACTAAAATCACTGGCTTTTCCATGCAGAACAGTTCCTTCAGATAAAAAGGTATGCCAGTCAGGTACAATAACGTCCAGATAATGTTCCTTCTGTGTTCTGTCTACGTTCAAACCGATGGCGTAATCATCCATCCACTCAAAAATCAGACTTAGGTCCGGAATTTTATCATCATGGGTAGAGAGACTTTTAAAAATATAGATTCGGTTAATATTGATTGCCTGACCTATTAATTCGAGGCTTTCGCGCAGGCTTTCATTTATGTCCTCCGCCTGGATCAGCAGTGCCGTTGCTTTGCTGATAGCGCTCAACAGTTTGTCCCTGTTTACGATCTCCTTTTCAACCTTCTTCTGCCTGGTCACATCTCTGGCACTACCCACTACACCGATTATCTGACCATCCTGATCAATGATGGGTGCTTTTTGGACATCCAGATACATAGGAGTTCCGCAGAACTTTCCAAATTCATTAAACTGCTCCGGTTTTTTTGAAATGAGAACAACATCATCGGTAGACGGACTAGTTATACTGATGCTATGCCAATCCGGATCATCCGGATGATTTCGTTGTTCCCGTTCCTTGAAAAACAAATCTGTTTTTCCTATCGGTTCATCCGTATTTTTCGCATTCAGCAAATTGTCACAAATGGACTTATTGACAAAAGTGAATTTCTTGTCCAGATCTTTTGCCCAAATCATATCCGGCATGTTGTCCGCCATCAGACGAAAGACATTGTACATGGACCTGTAGCGTTCCTCCCCTGCAAGCACTTCTTTGTGAATGGCAATCCGTTCAGAAATGTCACGAATAATAACGAGCCTGCTACCTGCTTCTTTGGTTATTTCTTGCTTGAGTATGCTAAAGATTTGGGTATGTCCAACAGACATGGCATCAAACTCTTCGATTGATTCTCTGGAAATAACAGCATTCAGGATTCGATCTGAATACAAACCACAGGATTCTATCGGCAAACCCATTTTCTTGACTTTGCCTTGTATGCCTAGATAAGTACATGCCGCTTCATTGATGTCCTGAACTCTGTTTTTGGAATCCAGAACAACGATACCATCCTTCAGCGTTTCCACCAAAGTTTCTCTGGCAATTGGCACTAAATCCAGAAAACTGGTCCTTAGAATGGCAAAAATCATAAGTACCCCACTCAACCCCGTAAAAACCGGAGCAATATCAAAACCGGGAATCGGATTGCTGGTCACATAGATGATACCTGCCAACCAAGGGCAAATACCCGCAATGAGGAGATTCAAACCCTGCATGCGGAATACATTCCTATGTCTGAGGATAAAATTAAAAAGGGAGACGGATGCAAAGAAAAGCAGGATGTAATCGTAAACCATATACCCATAGAAGAACCACAAACCATGGTTATAGACCATCAGGTTCGTGTCGGGAAAGATAGGTGAAAAACCGGACCAGATCAGATGGTGGTATTCGTTGGTCAGGGTAAGGATCAGCGTAATTAATGGAAGAATAAACAACAGAAGCTTGTTTTTTCGGCTGGTCACATTTTCATGACCCGTATAAAGCATGATAAAAATGTAGTAGAATACTGGAACTGTGACTGCACCAAGGTAGGCCAGCTTTGAAAAAAGGATTTTATTGGATTCGGTGGTGGATGCAACTTCAAAAGCAGTAAAAATGGAATAGAATCCCACAAAAAACATGAGCTGGCTTAGTTCAATCGCAGCGTGAACATTCTTTCTTTTCCAGGCCAGAAAGGAAACAAAAAAGGATACAACTGCTGTTGCCAGAAATATATAGAAAAAGAGAGTAAATGACATTTATAAAAGCTCCTTAACGTTTAATGATCTTAAATCTGTAGTTTCCCACGTTGACCAGATACAGACCAGATCGTATGGATCCGACAGAAAAGGTTTCAAAATCGGAAAGACAGGTTTCTCTCAAAACAACTTTTCCAGTCAGGTCGGTCAGGGTCAGCAACATTCCGGTTGCATTCCGGACAGTAAATGATTCTGTAATCAGAGTTGGGTAAAGATCCACATCAACCGTATTTCGTTTATCAACAGATACATCAATGTTGTTTGAAGAATTAAAGGTCGGAGTCTGTACAAACCATTTAATAGAGCCATCCGGAACACGTGAATAACTCAGATCGGGAATCATTGGCGGATAGGTGACGGAATCAATCATACAGACTTTCTCAAAGGCATTCTTCCTGGAAAGGACAATGGTCTCCCCTTCTTTTCCCAACTTAAAGCCGAGATGAAGCAGTCCCTCCAGAGGTTCGTTGTCAGCCCATAGAATGAGCCTTTCATGTGCAGGAATAGTTGTTTTTGCAGCATTTGTCGCCGGGATTTGGGCCAGTATGCGATTGACAGGGGTGTCAGTAATGTACCAACCAGCAATGTTTACAGCAGAGTCTGAAGTATTGTATAGTTCTATATAATCTTCCTTTTCACCAAAATCGTCCAATATGGAGTTGTTGTTGGCTACCACTTCGTTGATCCTGATATTGGGAAGATCTTCCACATCGTCCGTCGTTTTTTCGAAAACAGCCTTTAATGTCAATTCGGAGGAAAGGTTCACCGAATAGACTGGATTAATGGATATGCCGGATGTAGCGGATGATTCGCAAGTCAGTTGCAGATCAAACATCATATCCGATGTCGTTAAAGCTATTTGATGGACTTCGACTGCTATCTGGTTAAGACCTTCTTTCAGCATTTCTTTTGGTACTGTGAAATCCACATAATCACCATTGTTTGCAAGGGTTGTAAACGTATTGTATAAAATGGCTCCTGTTGGCAGGTTGTGACGACCAACTTCCTGTCCGTTTACATAGACAACAGCACCGTCGTCCACAAACATTCGTATGGCAAATTTGTTTTTCTCGCTGAGTTTATTGATGTTGAACTCCTTACGAAAATAGGCTGTCGTATATTTGTTGTTTGCATCACTGCCATAGCTGATGAGCGTCTTTTCACCCTTGCCACCATAACCGAACTGAGCTGCTCCGGATAGCCAGAGTGCATCGTTAAACGTCGTTTTATTCCATTCCGTAGATGGAAGTGCATTACCGTCAAAATACTTCCAGGTATCTCCCATTTTAATCAGATCAAAATTGGAGAGACTGAACACTTCCCATTGCTTAAAACGATAGCCAAAAACCGGATCGGCCTGAAGAGTCAACGGTCTGCCATCAAAATATTTAAGGTCCAGACTGTCATCCAGAATCTGTTCATCGTTCAGCTGAAAGGATATACCCTTCAGATTGGAAGATAAATGAACAGTCTGAATCTTGGCCGAATTGGCAAAACGATTGCTTAAAAAGCCCATCATCAGATCCGGCCTGCTGTTGGTAAAAGTTTTCATGACAGCAATATCTGAATCAAACGTTCTGCTTGATACCAACCATTTGCTCTTGTGAAAAACAATCTCAGCAGAAATTTTACTGGCCAGACTATCCATTATACTGTTTACACGTTTTTTTTCAAAAGTGCTGGATATCTGGATACAAAAACGATCGACAAACTTGTTACGGAACTTCTCGTTCAGAATCAACCGGCGTAAAAGCAGATTGGACCAATCTGCGGGTACCTGATCGGACTTTTCACCCAAGGCATATAAGAGGGAATTGTGATAGTGCAGATTGGTGTCGTACAAACCAAAACCAAAATCGGTGTCGTACAGAATCCATCGCCATTTTCCGTTCACTTTCTTTTTCCAGATCTTTACGTTGTTGTGTGGCCAGTCTGTATTACCGATATAGATTTGAGTGATGATATAACTCATATATTCATCTATATCCATCATTTCTCCAACTTTATTGTAAACAACATCGGTGGTTATATCGTTGTTGGAAATATAGTTGCTGAGTGGTGTATAAGCAGCATCACCCGGTATTCCCCAGTTTTCTGCCATTTGAATATCTTCCGAATCGAGTCCATAATTGGAATACATAAAATCACTGCCGGTCTCTTCACGCAGGTTTTGAATGCCATAATAGCTGCCATTTATATATAAGACAGCTGGTCTGTATGCCAATCCATCCAAATTCATCCGGTTTAATACCAATGTCTGGATAAAACCGTCACGCATCATGCAGTACAGGAAATCATTGCCGGAATTACGCAGCTGAATGTCCCGGTATTTCATATTGGGTTTGTTACTCTTAAAAAAATCATACCGCAAATTGCCATCCCCGAATTTTTTCCGGGCCTGAATCTTTAAGGACTTCTGAGGGTTATTTCGGGAATAGGCACCAGTGATGGCTATATCCAATTCCTGATTTAAACAGATCTTTTTATCTTCATCAAAAAGTTCAAAATTGACTGGCCTGTCCCAGGGTCGATTGTAATTTACAGGTCCGGGTGAACCATTGTTCTCGATACCGTTTGTTCCAATCACATAGATGCCAATCGTGTTATCCGTGAGATTGGCCATGTCTGTGACGATTGAAACAACTGGCAATTTGTGATTGCGCACATTCATGAAGTAGGTTGATGTAACCACATCACTGGGAAGTTTATCTTTAGAAAAAGACCTGGCTCGGATCGTTCTGGTGGTTTGAACGATTATTGAATTACCCGGGATATAGCGATTGGAAGATCGGGTCGGTTCAGAACCGTTGATGGTGTAATAGATGGTATCACCGACCGGTAGGTTTTGAAAATACAAGGATTGTGCCGAAACGTAAAAACCAGGGGTTAAATTGAATACGGGCTTTACACAGCGCTCGGAATGCCATATTTTTCCAACATTGGTTGCTGACGGACTGTATTGTTCAAAGAAAACCCATTCATTGAAACCATCCGTTTTCCGACCGTAAGAACTATTTCTGAATTGGCGGGGATAGACCACACTATCCACAGGAATCCCGTTAGAATTTGTCAGGTAGAGTTTCCCTCCTTCCGGATCCAGTTTAAAGGAAGCATGATAAGCAAACTCACTCCTTTCAAACCAGATGACGTTATAGGTTAAAGGGGACATTAGCTTGTAACCTGGTTTCCATTTTTTCGGAAAATGCAAATCGTCCGTCAGATAATAGGCATTCTGGTTGTAATTGGTTGTTGTCGAAGTATTGTAAAGCTCCACCCACATACTATAATTGTAGACGTTATCCATGACAGCAGATACATTGTTTGTCATGATTTCATTGATCTTCAACTGTGCCTTTAATGAAACAGGTAGTATAAATAATAGAATTATAAGGTACTTTTTTTTGAATAACATCCGAATAATTTGTTTGAATTATCTCTTGATTATCTTAAACCTGTCTCTTCCCACAACAATCAGATACATACCAGACTGCAGGGAACTTGCAGATATGGTTTCGAAATCGGAAGTACAAGTGCCCCTGTAAACGACTTTACCAGTCAGATCGGTTATAGACAACTGCATTCCGGAAGCATTACGTACTGAGAATGATTCCGTCACTAAAGTCGGATAAATATCGATGGAAGATTTTGTCACATCTTCCACGGCAATGGCATTATCGTTGGTGGAATTGAACGTGGGATCCTGAAGCACCCAATTGGCAGAACCATCCGGACGACGGGAATAGCTAACATTTGCATCCATCAGCGGGTACGTGCCTGTATCAATCGTTTCGATCTGGCCCAGGGCATTTTTTCTGGATAGCACGATCGTTTCTCCTTCTTTTCCAAGCTTGAATGCCATATGCAACAAGCCTTGCTCCGGATTGTTGTCAGCCCATAGAATGAGCCTTCCGTGAGCGGGCACTGTTGTCTTTGATGGATCCGTTGCAGCAATTTCTACCAGCTTCGGATTTACAGGAGTATCTGTTATGAAAAATCCGGCAATATCCACGTCCTGATCTCCTGTATTGTACAATTCGATGTAATCGTCCTTTTCCCCGAAATCATCTCGAATCATATCGTTGCTGGATACAATCTCATTGATTACAATGGTCGGTATAGAATCTTCCACTTGTGTGGATTTTTGAAATATGGCTTTCAACGTTATATCAGATACCAGTTTGGCAGAATAGACCGGATCGGTCACAACATTCGAAATAATGGACATGGTACAAGTCAGGTCCATATCGAAAACCATATCAGATGTGGTGGCATTGACTTGATGGACCTCCACTGAAATCACGTTATCCCCTTCCTTCAACAAGGTTTTTGGTACCAGGTAGCTGACATATTCTGCATTTGGTAAATTGGTTGTGCTAAAAGTATTAAAGGATATTGGTCCTACTGGCATGTTGTATCGGTCCAGCTCCTGCCCGTTGATGTAAATGACTGCTCCATCATCAACATACATCCGGAGGTTAAAGTTATCCCTTGCTGCGAGGTTTTCGATGTTGATGGTTTTGCGGAAATAAGCTGTAGGGTACTTATTACTGGCGTTGTCACCATAACTGATGGTGGTCACAATGCCTGCCTCGCCCCATCCAAAAAGTGCGGGACCGGATTTCCAGGCTGCATCGCTGTAAGCCGTCTGATTCCAATCAACCGCTGGTAGGACGTTCCCATCGTAATATTTCCAGACATCGCCCATTTTGATCAAGTCTGTATTGGAACTGCCAGACACCTCCCAATGTTTAAATTCATACCCGAAAATTGGATTCGTCTTCAGATTCATCTGTGAACCATTAAAATATTTTAGGTCCAATTCAGAGTCCATGACGTATTCTTCGTTCATCATGTATGTTGTACCTGGTATATTGGAGCTGATTTGTACCGTTTGAATACTGGCAGAATCAGCGAAACGTCCACTGAGGAAATTCATCATATTTCCTGGTCTGGCTGCTGAGTATCTTTTCATGAGCACCAGGTCGTCCACCAACGATCGTTCTGAACCACCCCATTTAGCCTTGTGTAAAATGATCTCTTGTGAAATCTTGCCGGACAAACTGTCCATGACAGCATCTACCCGTTTTGTGGCAAAAGTCGTCGAGACCTGTACACAAAATCGGTCTACAAATTTTTTCTGGAAGTCGTCATTCAGAATTAGCCTACGCAGGAGGAGGTTTGTCCAAGATTTCTCATAATCATTAGATAAACCTCCAGGGATTTCACCCAACAAATAGAGCAAGGTATTGTAATCTTCGTTATTATTTCCACTATAGTTGAATGTCCAGTCGGTATCGTACATGACCCAGCGCCATTTGCCATCCACATTTTTTTTCCAGATTTTGGCGTTGTTCCAGGGCCAGTCCCAATTGCCAATAAAGATTTGGGCAATGTGGTAGTTTATAAATTCCTCCACATCCATCATTTCACTAACACGATTGTACACATCCGTTTGGGTAATGTCGTTTTGCGTAATGTAATCGCTTAAGGGAGTATATGCAGGATCTGTATGGTACCATTCACCATTATTCCGGTCAATGCCAATCATAGTGATATCGTCCTTATCAAAGCCGAAGTTGGAATACACAAAATCCTTACTGCTTACTTCACGCAGGTTTATTAGCCCGTAATAAGCTCCGTTCATATAGAGGACTACCGGCTCGTAGGCCTGTACATCGATATCCATCCGATGCATGACCAGGGATTGGTTAAAAGCGTCACGCATCATGGAATAGAAGAAATCGTTGCCGGAGTTGCGCAATTTGATGCTTTTGTATTTCATTCCAGGTTTGCTGGCCTTAAAGAAGTCGTAACGAAACCGATCATCACCAAACTTCTTAGCCGCTTCGATTCTTAAAGGCTTTTGACTGAAAGTTCGCGAATAGGCGCCAGTAATGGAAATATCCACTTCCTGATTCAGACAGGAGGTGTTGGTGGTATCTATGAACTCCATGTTGGCTGGTCTTTGCCAGTCCTGATTGTAATTGGTAAACGAACCGGTGGTATAAATACCGATGGCATTATCCGTTAGGTTTGCCGGGGTCGTCGTTATGGACACAATGGGCAAATGCGGATCCCGTGTATTGACCAGAAAGGTTTGTGTTGCGATATCACTGGATAATTTATCCTTGGAGAAAGTTTTGGCACGGACCACTTTGGTACTCGTCAACGGGAATCTGGAACCTGGAACATAGAAAGAGGAACTACGGGTGGGTTCCGCACCATTCACAGTATAATAAATGGAATCGTTAGGGCCTGGTTCTTTGAAGGTTAGGTACTGAGTTTCCGTATAAAACCCGGGAGAAAGAGTAAACACGGGTTTTGCGCATCGTTCATTAGACCATAATTTGCCATTGTTTGAAGCATTTGAACTGTGCTGTTCAAAGAATACCCATTCCGGATCACCATCTGTCTTCCTACCATATGAAATATTCCGGAACTGAGCAGGATACTTGACACTATCCACCACATTGCCTCCAACATCCATCAGAAAAAGTTTACCTCCCTCCGGTTCCAGTTTAAAGGAGGAATGAGCTGCATATTCACCGCGTTCGAACCAAATGAGACTAAACCCTCCGGCTGGAATTATTTTCGAAGCAGGTTTCCATTTTTTGGGTTCGCTTTTTGTATCCGTGAAATAATAGATATTCTGATTTTTCTGAAAATTTCCAATGGGATTATAAAGCTCCACCCACATGCTGTAGTTTTTCGTATTGTCCATGACAGCAGAAACATTGTTGGGCATAATTTCGTTGATTTTCAACTGTGCATTCAAGAAGGCAGGAATCAACAAAAAAAGAATTGATGCTAACTTTTTCATTAAAGGAATTGAAATAAGGTATTTAACTGAACATAATCGCTTAAACACCCAAATTTAGTAAAAAGGATTTAGCAAACAGAACATTTTGAGGGTATTATCAAAAAAATCCTCCACATGCTACATGCATCGGATGATTTCTTTAAGTGGAATTCACAATATGATAATCTACCGTTTCAGGACTTTGAATCGATGACTTCCTGCGTTGACCTGATAGAGACCCGGCTTCATGAAACCTGCTGAAAACGTTTCCAGATCGGAGATGCAGAATGTTCTGAATATTCATCCCTTTCAAACCAGAGAACACTGTAAACACCTGCCGGAATCATCTTTGAATACCGTCTCCATTTTTTAGGTACGCTTTTATCATCTGTTGCGTATTTTTCATGAACTTGTTAAAAAGCGACAGATTCGTAGAATTCAATTTCTACGATGCGAAGCTCTTCACCTGGACTTACGGTTTCTACACGGATAGTCCTTGAAACAATATCCCTTGTAAGAGGCAGTGTCACATAACCATTGCTGATGGATGTTTTGCCCTCCCACAATACCACATTATCCTCGTTCAGGATCCGAAGGTCGTAGGAACGGCTGTTGTAATCGCCCAGTTTGAGACAAATCTCTGAAAGCGAGGCCTGACGATTCAAGCTGTAGGTAATCCAGGCATTGGAAACGGGTCCATTGCTTTTCCATTCGGAACTTTCCGAATCGTCCATGCTGAAAAATGCTTGTTCTTCGTTTGAACCTGCTAAAACACCAAAGACAGAAACAGGTATACGGGAAACACTGTAAGATGTGGTAACAGGCGTTTCTCCTCTCACCAAGGAAGAAGGTTGATTCTGGCCTGGAAGGTAGGAAGACAATCCTCTGGCAACATCAATGGATTTTGATCTGAAAGTCAGACTGTCAAGTATCAGATCCCCGGATCTGGCAATCACTGTCACAAAGCCTGCCTGGCGTGTGGAACGCAACAGGACACGGCCAACTCCGGCTTCCAGCGCCAGATTGAGAGTGCCCATCGGTTTATTGTCCGGTTGAGTATTTCCAATTAGTAATTCCACAGGCCCCTTCACCTCCAGATTTATCTGATCTGCAGCTAACGGACAACGTTGCCCTTTGGCATCCAACACTTCCACTTCGACCAGTGCCATGTCTGCACCATCTGCATGTAAACTGTCAGGGCCCACCATCAGGTTCAATCTGATATTCTTAGGTAGTCCGGCCGTACGACAAACAGCCTCGCTGAGAACGACTTTGGATTTATCATAGCTCACGGCGCGAAGTTCACCTTGCTGATAAGCCACATTTTTAAATGTAAACCAGAACCCATTGGACTTTTCTCCAAATCCCAGGCTCTTTCCGTTCAGGAAGAGTTCTACCCGGTCTCCGGATGAAACCACATTGACGTTTTTTTTCAGGCCTTTCTCGTAGTTCCAATGACCGACGATGTGCGTGCGGTAGTTTTCAAAGTCTACCCATCCTTCCCATTGAACCTGATTGGCAAACCAGTTCTCTTTTTTAATGCGCAAGTCATTCTGAGTACTGTTGGTCACAGCGCCAGCATTCACACGTCGGCCGGTTCCAGGTCGTTCAAGCCAGAAATCATACCAACGGGCAACAGATTCTTTGGCGTGCTCGTCCTGGTTTTCAGCGTACGTGGGGTATGCCATGGCAAGGACAGGCTGATCGGCACTTTTAGTGACAAAAGACATCTCTCCGCTATATTCTGCCTTTTTGCTGCCAGGCATGTCTGGGGCACCAATGACTCTGCCACCTTTTGGGTCAAACTCATTTCGAATGGCCAGCATTTCGCCCATTTTTTCTTCGCTCAATTCCTTATTTCCACATTCATAGAAAAGGATGCTGGGATTGTTCCGGTTATAAATGATGGCATCCCGCATCACATCCTTGCGCTGTTCCCAGTTTTTTTCGTCTTGCTGTTCATCCACATCACTCGTTGGGAGGATCTGAATCAAACCTGCTCTGTCACACGATTCAATATCCTGTTTCCAAGGCATGAGGTTTGTCCAGCGAACCAGGTTGGCATTGCCCTCAACCATTTGCTTGTTGCTGTAATCACTCAACCAGGCAGGCACCGCAGATCCGGCTCCAGACCATAGATTGGCGGAATTTTGCGCATATCCCTTGAGCTGAAGTACCCTGTCGTTCAGTCTGACCTGACCGTTTACAAAGTCTGTTTTCCTGAATCCAGTTTTAATACGGACTAAATCCACCACCTTTTTTCCAACAACAACTGTGGTATTCACCTCATACATATACCCAAATCCCCAGCTCCAGAATTGAACATTTCTCATGGTGGCGGAAGTTGAAACGGTTTTTGTCTCTCCGGGCTGAAGGGTTACATCTTCCGACTGAAATTCACGAACCAGAAGCTTTTCATTGTCACGAACCAATACATTGAGTTTAAAAGTCCTTGGTTTTTCGTAGTCATTCCTGATTTCGGATTCAATATGAATGATCGCTCTCTTTCCTTTCACATCAAAGTTATCGGCATAGACATAGACGCCTTTGGTTTTAAGGCTATTATAAAGTGGTAACGTCTGATGCAATTTATCCGTAATGTGCAGGAATACATTTCTGGTCAGACCGGAGGATTTTTCCATACGGACTGCAATCACATTATCTTTTCCTTTTCCAAAATGAATGTATGAAGTCAGGTCAAAGCCAAAAGCCATGATGTCATCTTCGTGAACACCCACCTTTTTCCCATTCACCCAAATTTCAGCAGCCTTGCCAGCCCCTTCAAATTCGATAAAGACTTTTTTTCCATTAAACTCGGATGGAACGCTGAAAATCTTCCTAAACCAAATAACATCACTTTTCTGTTGATTGACAGGCAAATGCACCGTTAACCATTTAGAATCGTCGTATGCAATATCTTTTGCTTTCGGGTCTTCACCAATAAAAACCTTCCAGTCGGGGTTGAAATTGTATTTTTCACGGATGGATGCTCCGGTTGTGCTTATAAGACCAAGGATAAAAAGGATGGAGAGGAGGATGCGTTTTTTCATTGTCGTTTGATAAAGAATTCAGATTGTGATGGATATGCCTTTTTCAGACATCTCCTGCAAAAGTATAAAAAATATCACACCCCCATTCTTTAATACACTTCTTATTCATTTTTTACAAAGAATAATGTTGCGATTTAATCGGATTGCACGTACCTTTGTCCATCAAATTTAACAGATACAACCATGCTTACGCTTAAGTATATTTCAGAAAACAAAGAGAATGTTCTTGCTGGACTTGCCAAAAAAGGCTTTAAAAATGTCAAACTCATTGACGAGGTTCTGGAACTGGATGCAACACGTCGTAACACACAGGTTAAACTGGATGCAGCCCTGGCCGAACTGAACCAACTTTCCAAATCCATCGGTCAACTGATGAAAGATGGTAAAAAGGAAGAAGCCAACGCAGCACGTGAACGCACCGCTGAAATCAAGGAAAGCAACAAGGAGCTGGAATCTACCATGAAATCGGCAGAAACCGGCCTGATCGACTTGCTGGTACAAATCCCTAATTTGCCCCATGAAAGCGTACCTGAAGGCAAGCATGCCGAAGACAATCTGGTAGAACGCACAGGTGGCGTTATCCCCGAATTATACGATGAAGCCGTTCCCCACTGGGATTTGGCTAAAAAATACGATTTAATCGACTTTGAGCTGGGTGTTAAAATCACCGGTGCCGGTTTCCCGGTTTATAAAGGCAAAGGAGCCCGCCTGCAACGAGCGCTCATCAGTTTCTTCCTCGACAATGCCGGTGAAGCTGGCTATCTGGAAGTTCAGCCACCCTACGTGGTCAATGCTGCTTCTGCTTATGGAACAGGACAATTGCCTGACAAAGAAGATCAGATGTATCACGCCACCCTGGATGATTTTTATCTGATCCCTACAGCAGAAGTGCCTGTCACCAACATCTACCGCGATGTCATCCTGAATGAAAAAGAACTACCTGTCAAGAATGCAGCCTATTCCGCTTGTTTCCGTCGTGAAGCCGGATCTTATGGAAAAGACGTACGCGGACTGAACCGCCTGCACCAATTCGACAAAGTGGAAATTGTCCGCATAGACACTCCGGAGCATTCCTACGAATCGCTCAAGGAAATGGTCGATTATGTACAGTCTCTGGTAGATAAACTGGAATTACCCTGGAGAATCCTTCGCCTTTGCGGTGGCGACATGAGCTTCACTTCAGCCATCACCTTTGACTTTGAAGTCTATTCAGCAGCACAAAAACGTTGGTTGGAAGTAAGTTCCGTATCCAACTTCGAAAGCTACCAGGCCAACCGCCTGAAATGTCGATACAAAGGAGACACTGGTAAACCACAGCTCTGTCACACCTTGAATGGCAGCGCTTTGGCTCTGCCACGCATTGTAGCCGCATTGCTTGAAAACAACCAGACACCTGAAGGCATTCGCATTCCGAAAGCGTTGGTTCCATATACTGGCTTTGATATCATCGACTAAACTGAGGTCGCTATCCTGCAAAAAGCTCATAGCGAGGGCTCGGACTATTTAATCAGGAGCATTTTCAAAATTGTCTTTGCATGAAGCATTCTATTCTTATACTCATATGGCTGTTTATCAGCAGCGGATTTTCCCAGGCTCAAACCTTGAGTCAGGCAAAAATCCTATATACAAAAGGGGACTATAAAAAGGCTATTCCAGCTTTCAGGGAAGGACTTCAGTTAAAGCCCAAAGATCCGAGTCTCAATTTGTGGTACGGCGTGTGCCTGCTTGAAACCGGAAATACAGAAGCGTCGTTCAACTACCTGAAATTTGCGGAAAACAGACGCCTCCCGGAAGCCAGTCACTACCTCGCCAAATACTATCTGAATACGATGTCTCCAGACACGGCACTGATTTTCATCAACAAATATCTGGAGAACACCAAAATCAGCCCAGAAAACAAGGAAAAGGGCCTTTTGGTGAAAACCTCCATAGAATCTTGCTTGGAGCAACTGCAGCACATTGAGGATGTCTGTTTTATTGACAGTGTTGTCCTGCAAAAGAAAGATCTGTTCACAGCCGTAACTTTGTCGGAAGCAGCCGGAAAAATCATGTCGGTCCATTCCGCCTTCCCGGAAGTTCCTTTATCCTCCGGTTATGCCTATTTTCCGGAACGAAACGATAGAGCCTATTATGCCAACAGATACCCTGAAAAAGGGCTTGACATCGTAGCCAGACACCGCGTCATAAACGATTGGGGAACGATAGAACCCTTGTCCGATGTCATCAATACGGAAGCCAACGAATGCAATCCCTATTTCCTATCTGACGGCGTCACCCTGTATTTTGCCTCAAACGGTCACGGATCCATTGGTGGCTACGACCTCTTTGTGACCAGACTGAACAGGTCCAGCAACACCTTTCTGGTACCTGACCATTTGAATATGCCCTTCAATTCAACTGCCAACGATTATTTCCTCATCATTGACGAGTTTGCCAACCGGGGTTATCTGGCTACAGACCGGAATCAACCCGAAGGGTACGTCACCATTTATACCTTCATTCCAAACAAAGTCAAGACCTTAATACAAGGTAAAAGCTTCAGGGAACTGCAGGATTTTGCACAAATCCGATCCATCAAAGCCACTCAGGCAGGAAAAAACCTGGACTCCTTGCTGCAAAAAAACGTGGTGCCGATCCTAACGGTCAAGGAAGACGAAGCGGACGTAATCTTTTTGATCAATGACTCCATCAGTTACAGTCATGATACTGATTTCCAGTCGGAAGATGCCAGAAAACAATACCTGGAGTACCGTACATTATACCAAAAATACACCAATATCAAAAAACAACTGAAAGAAAAAAGAACTCAGTATCTGGAAGCCACCATAGAAGACCAGAAAAAACTGGGTGCTGAAATCCTTCTTCTTGAGACCGATGTAATCAAAACCCAACGCGAATTGCCGGTCATGGAAAAAAGGGTACGAAACCTGGAAATCTCGAAGCTTTTAAAATAAATTACTTATCTTTCAGACAAATTTATGGAACTATGGATTTGGCACTTATTATCGGATTAATCGTTCTGGGTATATTCTTCATGGTTGTTGAAGTTTATCTGATACCCGGCATTTCTATTGCAGGTATAGGTGGAATCGCTTGTCTGGCTGGAGGTATCATACTCGCATACCTGCATTTGGGTACCACAGGTGGTACTTTGACACTGACTGTTTCAGTCGTAGTGCTTGCCTTGGTTCTCTATTGGTTCTACCGATCCAATGCTTTAGATAAAATGGCGCTAAAATCAGAAATTAATTCCAAAACCGAACCTTTCCAGGGATTGAACGTCTCCGTCGGTGATTCCGGCATCACTCTATCCAGACTTGGACCAATCGGAAAAATACTGATCAACGGTAAAACCATTGAAGGCCGTTCAGAAAATGAAATGATTGATGCCAACACCCCGATCGTCGTTACGGAAGTCGGAACCTACAATGTACTGGTACGTAAACTCGAAAAGCAATCTTAACCAATATCCATTTTAAACTAAATTTATGGAAACATTTATTCCTACCTTATTGATAGTAGTGGTAATACTTCTGGTAATACTGTTCTTCTACTATGTCCCTTTCTTTCTTTGGTTGTCGGCCAAAGTGTCCGGAGTGAACATCTCCCTGATTCAATTGTTTTTAATGCGCATCCGGAAGGTTCCACCCCAAACCATAGTGAACGCTTTGATCGAAGGTCATAAAGCCGGTCTGAAAGAGCTGAAACGGGACGAGTTGGAAGCCCACTTTCTGGCAGGTGGTCACATTGAAAAAGTGGTTCATGCCATGGTTTCGGCCTCCAAAGCAAACATTGAACTTTCCTTCCAGATGGCTACCGCCATTGACCTTGCCGGACGTGATGTGTTCCAGGCTGTACAGATGTCGGTCAATCCAAAAATCATAGATACACCTCCTGTTGCAGCTATGGCCATCAATGGTATCCAGCTGATAGCCCGTGCCCGTGTAACGGTTCGCGCAAACATCCGTCAATTGGTTGGTGGAGCAGGTGAAGAAACCATTTTGGCACGTGTTGGTGAAGGTATCGTATCCGCCATCGGTTCGGCAGCATCCCACAAAGATGTACTTGAAAATCCGGACTCCATTTCCAAAGTGGTTCTGAAGAAAGGACTTGATGCCGGAACCGCCTTTGAAATCCTATCCATCGACATCGCAGACATCGACGTAGGTAAAAACATCGGTGCTGAATTGCAGATGGATCAGGCCAACGCTGACAAGAATATCGCACAGGCAAAAGCCGAAGAACGCCGCGCAATGGCTGTAGCCCTCGAACAGGAAATGAAAGCCAAAGCTCAGGAAGCCCGTGCAAAGGTAATCGAAGCCGAAGCCGAAGTTCCAAAAGCTATGGCAGAAGCCTTCCGTAATGGCAACCTTGGTATCATGGACTATTACAAAATGAAGAATATTGAATCGGATACAAACATGAGGGATTCCATTTCAAGACCCGGTGGCAAAACCGAAACAAAATAAAAAAACAAAATGAAGATTTTCCCGGAATCCGAACTCCTTATAAATGCAGATGGAACCATTTTCCATCTGCATTTAAAATCTGAACAGATAGCTGATACCATCCTTCTGGTTGGCGATCCAGGTCGTGTCGAAATGGTGGCAGACTTTTTTCAGAGCATAGAGTGCCGTGTATCAAACCGCGAATTTGTCACTATCACAGGTTTGTACAACAACAAACGGATTTCAGTAGTCAGTACAGGAATAGGTACAGACAACATCGATATCGTCCTGAATGAACTGGATGCCCTGGCCAACATCAACCTGAACACACGGACAGAAAAACCAGAGAAAAAATCGCTCACCATTGTCCGGATTGGCACATGCGGGGGCATGCAACCGGATCTGCCAGTGGGTAGCTTCCTGATTTCCCAAAAGTCCATCGGCTTTGACGGCGTCCTCAACTTCTATGCCGGTCGCAACGAAGTTTGTGACCTGGAGTTTGAGAAAGCTTTTTGCAAATACCTCCAGTGGCCAGCCAATCTGGCCGCTCCCTACATCATTTCAGCCAATCCCGAATTGGTTGACCGCATTGGAAGAAACGACATGCACCGAGGTGTCACCGTTTCCGCCAATGGATTTTACGGACCTCAGGGACGCGAATTGCGCATCCCCCTGGCTAAACCAGACATGAATGCCCTGCTGGAAAGTTTCAGCTATGGCAACGACCGCATCACCAATTACGAGATGGAAAGTTCGGCAGTAGCCGGATTGTCCGCCTTATTGGGACACAAGGCCATGACCGTATGCCTGGTCATAGCCAACCGGCTGGCCAAAGAAGCAAAAACAGATTACAAAACAGCCATGCGTGAATTGATTGTTAAGGTCCTTGATCGCTTATAAAAACATGAACGAAGAAACCATTTGTGCCATTTCTACAGCCCCTGGTATGGGTGCCATCGCTGTAATCCGGGTCTCAGGTCCGGAGGCATTCTCCATATCCGATAGAATCTTCAAGGCCTCATCCGCCGATAAAAGCATCTCTACCAACCCAAGCCATACCGTCCTGTACGGAAACATCTACCAGGGCGAACGTCTCCTGGACGAAGTTGTTGCTACCATTTTCCGCAACCCGCATTCCTTTACCGGAGAAGACACGGTAGAATTTGCCTGTCACGGCTCGGTCTATATCCAGCAAAAACTGATCCAGATCCTCATCAGCGAAGGCTGCCGCATGGCAGAAGCCGGTGAGTTTTCCCGTCGCTCCTTTATGAACGGAAAGATGGACCTTTCTCAAGCCGAAGCCATCGCAGACCTGATCGCATCCACCTCCTCCTCCAACCACAAGCTGGCTCTCCAGCAGATGCGGGGCGGCTTTTCCCGTGAACTCGACAAGCTCCGCTCCGACCTGCTCCACTTTGTCACCATGATAGAACTGGAACTCGACTTCAGCGAAGAAGAAGTGGAATTTGCCGACCGTAAAGACCTGAAAAACCTGGCCGAAAACCTGGAATTTCACCTTAAGAAACTCATGGATTCCTTCCGCCTGGGCAATGCACTCAAAAACGGCATTCCCGTGGCCATCGTAGGCGAAACAAACGCCGGCAAGTCCACCCTGCTCAATCAGTTCCTGAACGAAGAACGCGCCATCGTATCCAACATCCACGGCACCACCCGCGACGTCATCGAAGACATTGTCAACATCCGCGGCATCACCTTCCGCTTCATCGATACCGCCGGCCTGAGAGTAACCCAGGACGAAATCGAAAGCATGGGCATCGAACGCACCTATCAGAAAATTGAGCAATCCCAGATCATCCTATGGATCATTGACTCCACCCAAGTGACCGAACACATTGAATGGATGGCCAGCCGAATCATGCCCAGAGCTGAAGGCAAGGACCTCTTGATCATTTTCAACAAATCGGACAAAGTCTCCAAAGAGGAACAGGTAGTTCTGGACAAAATGTTCAAGAACTACTCCAAGACCCGCATACACATCTCCGCCAAAAAGGGCGACAACATCGACCTGATCCGCGCCAAACTCCTGGAACTCGCCGGCCTCCCCGACCTCGAACGCCAGGACGTCGTAGTCACCAACCTCCGCCACTTCGAAGCCCTTTCATTGGCCCATGCAGCCATTCTTCGTGTTCAGGATGGCCTAATCGCCAACCAGTCCAGCGAGTTTTTGTCGCAGGACATCCGGGAGTGTTTGCACCATCTGGGTCAGATCACAGGGGTTATTACGAACGATGAGGTGCTGAAGAATATTTTCAGGAATTTTTGTATTGGGAAGTAACCACACTCCTATTTTAAAGGGTTTAGCAGCTAAAATGTCTTATTGATAAGCGTTTTAGCTGTTTTTGTTATGTCTTTGTTATACCTTTTGTAGCATTATTCTTGTCACTTAATATTCTGGTAGCAATGAAAGGGAGACGAATATTTGAACGTTTTGGATTTAATTTACCTCAACAACCTTCAAAAGAATACACCAGTAAACTTGTTGATAACTTTGAAACATGGGTATTCCCATATGATGCAACGGATTGGATAAACCCCGAAACAGGCGAATCATTGACCGGATATTTACAACCGATAGAATTGAGTTATTTGCTTAATGAATGTATCAATACTGAACTTCATTAATTTGAGATAATTTAATCAGCAGATCCTTATATTTGTTTATTGTTTTCATCCTATTTTGTAGTTTAAAGTTCATTCTACAGCGCTGTCCTTAAGGTTCTGACTAACGGTCAAATATCACCATTGATAATCAACACCTTAGCAACCTACCAAACCTTTACACCTATTCACTGTTAGCATACGAAGTTGATCGGGTAGCACGATTGGCAAAATTACAGCTAACGTTTGGTGTATAAAGCGTTGGGCATTTCAAAGCACTTTCCTATCAAGCAGCTACAAATTTTATTAAGTGTAACGCCCTTGTGTTTAGCACTATCCGCCCAATGATTTATACACTTTGTTACCGCCTGGTGTTTATTCATTTCAGTCAATTATTCTTTCAATTTGCTACGCTTTCTCTATCTGCCGTGCGTTTGGGTAGGCAAGCTCTTTGGCTGGTTTTGATTGTGTGTTGGCTTTTCGCGCAACCAGCCAATGTGCTTGATTACGATGAGTTGGCTTATTTCTCCAATTGATTCATCAATTTCGATTTCCAGATTTTATACTTATTGTCCTTAATTGATTGAAAAAAATCAGCAATGTCGCTCCCATCGTCTGATAAAAACTTGAAATAATATCTGTCTTTGATTTTCGCTTCTTCTAATTTCCTATTCAGGTTGTCAAAATGAGTTTTTGCATCTCTATGTTTTGCCTTATTCTTATTGCTGTCGTCATCTTTCTTCTTAATCTCCACTACAAGAATGTCAATTGTTCCTTTTACTTTAAGGAAAAAGTCTGGATTAAAATTTTCATTTTTAACATGTGTCTTAGCTTTAGTCTCAGGCTTATATGAATATGGGAAATAATAAAATCCTTTGTCGGCTGATTTAAAAAAAGCGTTGACTAAGTCAATATTTAAAAATAAGGTTTTAGAAAATTCAATTTCTGGAGTGTAAGAAACATAAAGTGCATTTAATGCTGTTTTAAATTTGCTATCCTCTACAAATTTTAAATGTTGATTTATTTCAGACTGTAAGCTTGCTAATTCAGCGATTTTTGTTGCGATTGCAACAGTGTCGGTTTTTGGCTTTGTCAATTCTGATTTTAAATCATCTATTTGCTTGTCAAGTTGTGTAAATGTATTGAACAAAGTTTTTTCTTCTTCTTTATACCAGTTGCCTGTTGTGTTAGTATAAATCAAATGACCATTTCGTTTTAAACTGTCTTCACTAAATGTTTGCTTTGGATATTTTTCAATTGAGATTTCAAAAAGGTCGTCTGGTACGTTTGAAACTCGTGGAACTTCTTTTCCTGTTTCTCTGAACATAGGGCCAAATGCTTGTTGTGCTGAATGATAATTCTCTTTGCTTAGAAAATCGACCCCATAACCTTTTTCTTTTAACTCTTTTTGAATAGTTGATTTAAGTTTTAATTTAGAATATTCTTTCGCAATTTTAGTGTCTTTATCCTTGAGGTAGGTGTATAGATTATTAACAGCTTGGTCAATTCCATAAATTTCTTTGTCTTCAAAAACATAGCTTATTGAATTGTGTTGAAAATCTGCTTTGTAATCTGCAATTTTCTTTTGAGGGTTAAAACCGTATGTTTTGGGACCAATGGCTTTTTCAGTCTTAGTTTCTTTAGTTGTTTCTTTTGGCTCATACTTTAAGTTATGCAAGGTGAAAGCATACTCTTTTCTTGCATTATCATAACCCCAACTTAATCTATTTTCAAGTTCTAAAATCTCATTGTAGAGGTTTTGAATCTGTGAATTCCATTTTTCGTGGTTATTGACTTTCAAATAAATATTATCAGCACCAATAGCATCTTTAAGATTTTGTGGAATTCTTAAACCTCTACCTAATACTTGAGCAATTAGAAGTTTGGAGTTGAAGGCTCTTTGTTTATGCGGGACTACTTGAAAAACATTTTTTACGTCCCAACCTTCAGTAAGCATTGAAACAGAAATTATCCATTCAATTGAATTATCTATATCATCAACTGTTTTAAGAAGTTTCAAATTTTCTTGACGAATTTTTTCGGCTCCTCTGTTTTCTTTGTCCTTTGCAATAATTGGAGCAATGGCTTTACCGTCTTTTGTGTCCTTGCCTGGAACGCTTGATGTAACCCAAATGGCTTTTATTGCAGCTTCCTCAATGCTTATTTTTTCCTTTTCCGAGATGAACATTACTACTGCATTCCATTCAATTATTGCTTCGGCAATACTAGCACAAACAACAATCGTAATTGGTTTAACATATTCGCCGTATGTTTTGATGTTTTCTTGATGAACCGCCCATATTTGCTGATAACCTTTATCATCTTTGTATTCGTCAAAGGTTTTAGCATCAACTTTTTTTACGATTCCTTTATCAACTGCTTGTTTCAAACTGAAACGATACAGAACATCATTAAAATAGTCGTTGTTGTCTGAGCCGTAGTATGGCGTTCCAGTTACATTTACGATATATTTAAAATTGTATTCTTTATCTTTTAGAAATTCAATCCATTTTTTATCCTTGCTGTCTGCTTCACCTGTAAAAATATGGTGTGCTTCATCATTCAGAACCAATACACTTTGACCTTCATCCTTAAAGCTTGCCTGAATGGATGAACCTGTCCTTTGATAAGTGGCGTGTATATTCTCAATACAGATATCATTTGTTTGAATTGTTTGAGAAGCATTTTTTATTTCTGACTGAATAAATTCTGGATTGATTGCTCTGAGTATGTCAACTAAGTCTTTACGGTTGTTTATGTCATTAAATTTTTCTGTTAATCCTTCTTCAATAGTTAGTGAAGGACAAAGCACTAAAACTTTGTCAATCGCACCCTCGCAAAGCATGACCTGTGCTATTCCAAACATTAAGAAACTTTTACCTGAGCCAGTCGCTAAGTCCATTGAGCATGACTTGAATTTACTAAGGGGTATTGAGTTTAAGTAATCTTCTTTATTTGAATAGCGGTCTTTGATTTTAGGGTTATTAAGGTAGTTTTCTTTCGCCAAATCTTCCATTGACTTGTACTTCTCAGAAAGTAAAAAGCCAACTGCTGTTTTTACTGCATCACGATGAAAAGAATAGTCGTCATTATATAATGCTTCTAAGTATGTGTCATACTTGTTCAAGATATCTTTTACAGCATCATCTTTGAACTTTAGCACCAAGTCTGTATTGCGAATGCTTATACTCATTATTTAAAGTCTTTTTTATCCAACACTAATTTTTTCTCATTACCATAATCATCAATAATTATAACAGCAAGTTTGTCCTGTATCCAGTTTTCAGCATCTATGGTTATTTCAACTGGAGTTGTTTCGTCTATCACGAGCTTTTTGCCCCACAGATAAGTATCCATTGTAAATGGTTCTTCCTTATAATCAAAGTCTATAAGAACCAAGGAAAGTGTTTCGAAATTTTTAAAGTCTTCGGGTGAATACAATAAGCCGTCCGAATAGAATTCGCTGAGCCGAATTATGAATTGGTCTTTAGTAAATAAACCTTCTTTCTTGTTTTGTTTGTGCAAAGTGTATTTCAATTGTGGTTGTGAAATAAAGTCAAAACCAAAAGCATCAATTACTTCGTTTACATTTTCTTCTGAATTAGGTTGTTTGAAACTGCTTAATTCGCCGTTTTGGATAAGTCGAATTAGAACTGAAACAGGAACTTTTAAGAATGTATATATAGTTTCACCAAGTTTTATTTCATCTTGCATAAAGTTAATGCTTTGCCCTGGTGCAATAACATAAAACCGATCACCGCCTTTACCCTTAAGATAACTGTGTAGATTGTTTACGTACTCTTCATCAATGGCTATTTCCTTTTTCTCCGGATAGTTCCATAAAAAGGCACTGTGCACTCCAATATATCCGTCAACCACAAAACCATTAATACTATGTTCGTTTTTTCGAACTTCAAATAGTTTCATTACAAAATCACGGTATTGTTCCCAATGTAGATTTAATATGTTTTCCTTGTCATAAAAACCGGCATTGTATAAAATAAATGATTTTGCTTTAAGAGGCTGAGGTTTTGGTGGTTTGTTTTTAGGTTCGATTAGACTTATTTTATATGTAATCTGGTCTTTAACTATTAATCGAACGCCTTCTTCATCTTCATCGTAACTAGATAAATGAAATTTATCTTCAGGACAAACTAGAGAGAACTCATCCATCCCTTTGATGTCTTTTAGTAATTCGTGTAACTTATAAAGAAAATCATCAGTTAAATCTAATTGTCCTTTTTTTGCCTTTTCGGAAATAAAGAACATACCTCTGCTTGATTCTATATCTTTTTTATTTTCAACCCTTTCCAATTGCGAACGTTTATCGCTAGGGTCTGAGCCAATTGTAGTTGCCAAGTTTAACATTCGTCCTTGAATTGTGTAAGATGAAAGCTTGCCACAATCAATACCCACCCATTTGCGATTTAACTTTTCAGCAACTGCTAAAGTACTTCCACTACCTGCAAAACAATCTAAAACAATATCATTCTCATTAGATGACGTTCTAATAATTCTTTCTAAAAGGTTTTCAGCTTTTTGGGTTGGATAATGTATCCTCTCAACAGCTTGTGAATTAGTCGGAAAAATGTCAGTCCAAACAGTCTGTAAAGGGATTCCTTTGGATTCGTCTAAATATCTTTTAATTCTAATTCCACCATTTCTTGTGTAATACAACTTATTTTCACTGTCTAGTTTTTCCATTGTTCTTAATGGGCAACGCCAAAATCCTTCTACTCCTTTATAGGTATAATTGTAACCACCTCCAGATAAACCTTTAGCAGTAATTGGTCCATCTTGCCATCTACGACCATCGGGGTCTACATTTTTAAATCTTGTTAAATACTTTGCACTATAATTTTCATATTGCTGATTCCAAATATACTTTTCACCTTTTGTATAGAAATAAATAAAATCAATGTTGATACCATATTTGCCAGCATCACTATGTGCACTTGTTCTTTTCCAAACAATTTCATTCTTGAAATTATGCTCACCAAATACTTCATCCATTATTGCTTTCATGTAATGGCTCTTCTTTTGGTCAAGATGTACATAGATTGAACCATCATCAGCTAACAACTCATTTAAAAAAATTAGTCTTTTACGCAGAAATTCAATAAATTTAGAACCAGCAACCTTGTCTGAATAAGCTTTTTCTTTATCCTTCATAAAGTCACTTTTTGTGGCAAATGGAGGGTCTATATAAATTAACTTTATTTTATTTCTAAGTTTAATTTTATTAGAACCTCCTGGTTTTAAGTCTTCATAAAGTGTTTTCATAGCAAGAAGGTTGTCGCCAAAAATTAGCAAATTCCTCCAACCATCTTCCCATTCGTTGCCCTCATTAAAAACTCTTACTTCCTGTAAGGGAGCTTCTAAGGTATTTGTCAAAATACTTGCCTTAGATTCTTTGTCAGCATAAACCAATTCGTATTCTGCTTTCACTTTTATATATCCATCTTTCTTCTTAGCCATTTATTGTAAATTCAAATTTTAATTCTCTAAAATAAGTCTATTAATTTTAATACCGTCATTGGTGCGTTGGCTAGAAAACAGCTCTTTTTTCAAGCTGAAGCGTCGGCTTGTATATCTGGGCTTGCGAATGTGCTGTTTTGTGAGTGGGTTGTTCATTATTTTGTTTTTCTTTTAGTAGCAAAATTGTCTGTTGGTTCTGTCTTTTTTACACTTGGCGGTAACGGTAAGCCAGGCCGCGCCCACGAAGTGGGTGTGGTTTGGGTAATGTTACCAGCAGTGTTTATTTTAAATTTATTCCTTAAACCAATTTGCATTTCATTAATATCTTGAATTGTTTTAATCACTTCTTCAATTTGTCAATAGAGAATAATTCAAATTCGTAAGAAGGATCTCTTGTAGATAAATCAACCAGTCTAAGTATTGCTATTATCTTAACTTTATCGTCAAAAAAATACTTTAGTAATTGTTGACCAAATTTTTCTTTATCAAAAACGAGCTTTAATGCAAAACTATGGCTTGTGAAATTGTTGCCCCACATCAATTGCCCTATCTGAATGCTATAATTTGTGATATCACCAATGTGACAAATTATTTCTACTTGTTTTCCTATATAATTGTTGAGTTTTGCTTCCCTTTGGATTGTTGATTGACTATTTCCAAAACCAAAGTCTTCTATTAATTCTTTAATTGTCATTTGAATTTATTTTTAATTTCAACTTTGTGCAATTGTAAATATTAGTTTCTGTTTTTAACATTGTTGGTAACACCTGTATAACCGCATTGCGATTTTATTACCATTATTCACACCCCCTTCAAACCCCTTTTCAGAAATTCCAAGTGTATTTTTAACTGACGTAGCGTCACGTTTCATTAAAAATTATTGTATTAAAATCCGGCTTAACCAAATAAATCATTAAACCACCGCTAATTTAATAATTATAATTAAAATTTGTTCTAAATATCCAATTTATCCAGCTGACTTCTAATTTGTTCATACCCCATAGATGTAATGTGCGTGTAAATCTCAGTGATTTTTACTGTTTTCGTGCCGCAGAAGCGTCTGGATATATCGAAGGTCCGTACCATTTTCGAGTAAATGAGTAGCAAAACTGTGTCTCAGGGTATGTACGGTTACTCTTTTCCGGATACCAGTTTTAATAACTGAGATTTTTAGAATGGCTTGAATGCTTCTGTTAGAATATGCTTCCCCTTTTTGACCCTCTAATAGCCATACTTTTGGTTTGTAAATCTAAATATACTGTCTCAAAATGTCTAAAGTGTTGTATGATAATCTGGATTTCAAATTGAAAAGTAGTGAGGCGGGCAATATAGACTTTTTATCTGAAACGCCTTGTTACTTTGATGTAAGCGGTGAACACTGTTTTAATGGAGAGCAGGTAATAACAGGCAGCCTCAACGGTTACAAAATATCAGTAAGTCGATCAGGTGTTAATGTAACCATACCAAGAAATTGAAAGGTTTTATCATTGTTGAAATAGTACAAATAATGTGTACTTTGCATGCAGTGATTTTGAACCTCCTAAAATCCCCAAAAAGTTGATTTCGGAATAGAATTGTACCCTATTTGTACCTTTCAAAAGGTGAAACATTGTAGGCATCTATATATTAGGCTTTTATAAACAATAATTACTTTCTGTATTGGGAAGTAACCACACTCCTATTTTAAAGGGTTTAGCAGCTAAAATGTCTTGTAGATGGATGTTTTAGCTGTTTTTGTTATGCCTTTATTATACCTTTTGTAGCGGAATTCTTGTTACTAATGTTGCACTACTTTTCAATTTAGGAGACCTTAATTGTTACTAGGGCCAAATTACCAACGAAGAACAACGAATTATACATCTCATTGAATAAATATGGTAGGCTTCAACGAAATCCAGTTTGTAGTTGGTGGTCAGCAGGCCATTCCAGTCAGCGTTTTTGGTGCGCCGACAAAAGAACAACCTTACTCGAACGCTGGCCAGTACCACATCAGCCACTGCGTAATAGCAATGCACGCTGCGACTGTATTTGACGGCCTTCCTACTCGAAAGCAACTTGATAAGTTCCTTTGCGCTGAGCAACTTCTTTTCAAACAGGTATTTGGTCTTGGCCATCTTGACCATGCCCAAGTAATTGCAACAGGAGTGTCTGGATTTGATGAACTTCACAATATCGGTGCATGTAAACCAACTGTCCGCCAGCAAATAATCAAAACGTACGCCCTCACTAATGGCGTGCTTGACCATTTCAATGGCTTTCTGAATCTTGCTTTGGGTGTATTCACCAATGCAATTGTGAACGGCATCGGTTTGCTCGCGAACCTTCGTGTATTGCTTGTCACGTTGTTTCCTGGTCATGCCGTAGGGCTTATCCGGACGACGTCCTTACTCTCCGTGAAGCGAAAAATCCAGAACCGTCTGCGTCTTGCCATCGGTACGGCAAAGAAAAAGGGCCTTGAATCCAAGCAAAGAGGAATGGGTGACATGAGAAAAGATGCGACCAAACTTTTCGATCTTCGCACCAGTCTTTGGAAGATCGGTGTCGTAGATAATCAGGCACACCGGATCATTGCTCTTGACCGATTCATTCCGCAAAGCAATCTTGCCAAGCAACTGCCGGTTAATGCGGTAAAGCATCATGCGCCAATCGAGGGCTCCATTTTCCATGAATCGATAAAAAACATCCTTTTTGCAGGGAACAACCTTGGCAAGGGTGGAGTCAGTGTAATGAAAAGCGTTTTTGACCATGAATAACGGAAAAAGCAGCAACAGCTCAAAAACCTGCAGGCGAGTATACTTGCAGTTCCAATGGCTCTCTAAGTTGAGAGACTTCTCGGATAGTTTAAGGTGCTTGGCTACGTCCATGATGGTTCTTATTGCTTTATCTTCATCTTTATCTCTGAAAAAAGTGATGATTTCTGAAAAAATGTTTGTATTTTGGAGTCTAGGCATTGGGTTCAGTCTTTGTTGTTTTGCCACTTCTAATATACTGATATTCATATACATACGAAAGTTACTTTGCCTTTTTTTATACCTATTTGACTAACTTTTTACTACTTGCGAAACTTGAATCTTGAATAATTTGCTAAATATTACCGTTTTAAAATACAAAAAATGAAATTAACAGTAAAAACTCATATATTAGCTCTTTTATTAATTGTTTTTTACGCTATAACATGCACAGCGCAATTAAAGAAACAAACATATTCAGATGCATACAACTTACATTTTAATATGCAATCCGATTCAATGGTAATGTGTCAATGGCGTGAAAATGGTGCCTATAGCAACTATTCCATTCCGATTTACATGAAAGATTCAACCGATTATTTATTTGCAAAGAAATTCTTCAAAGGATTCCCCTTTTATAATCGGCTGAGAACCGAATACGAGCAGAGAATTTTACTTCCAGAAGGCAACCTAAAGGATGCTGTTGTTGAATTTGAAAGTAAAGGCGAAAATATTCAACAAGTTTATATTATCTTGGATGCGATTGGTAATGAAGAGAATATTCTCTTTTCTGATACAATGAAATTTGTCCCAGAGACTATATTAAGTATAGTTTCTCAAAGCATTGCATTGAAAGACGCAAAGTTGTTGAATATCCGTATTAATGCACAAGGAAAAATTGACAGTGACGCTTATATAGCTTTCTCTAAATTAAATATAATAATTGATGGCAAGCAAATTGATAAGTTTGTAGTTCAGAAGCTTCCACCATTAATAGCGAATAATCTATACGGGTATACCGCGATAAACATGAATGAAGCAATAACTTCGGAGGTAATGGATGAGTTTGATAAATATAAAATTATTGGCTTAGGGGAATCGATACATGGAAATAGTGCAGTAAAGGATATGGCTTATCGATTAATCCTTGAAGCCGTTGAAAGATTGAATTGTAAGTTGATACTTCTAGAAATGCATTTAGAAAAATCACTTGACTACAATAGGTTTATTCAAGATGTTAATTATACTTTTGACGGTTTTTCTGCTTTAGACAAGATCACAACTGTTTTTTTAAAAAAACTTCAAAGCTTTAATGCTGACAAAAGTGATAAAAGCAAAGTCAGGTTGTATGGTATCAGCTACAATACAAATCAAACATCTAGCCAGAGTTCAGCTGTAGATATATTTGATTTTGTTACTAAATTGAACCAAGATATAAGAATACCAGAGGTAGATCAATTCGCTCTGTTATTAGCGGAAGAGAAGCTGGATTTAGCAATAGATTTTCTTGATAATCATAGAGATAAAATAGAGAAATTGCTTACATTTGAAGAAATAGAGTGCATATTGAAAATTTTGAAAATTTCTGAAGAGATGGGTAAGGACAGGATAGAAAGGTTTGTGAGAAGAGACTCAGCGATGTTTTTAAACGCGAATTTTCTGATTGATAGATTTGCCAATGCTGATAAAACAAAAGCAATAATCTACACACATGCAGCACATATAAACCCTATCTCAACCTTTCCCGCTGTACCTTGTTCTCCTCTTGGATATTATATGCGTGAAACGTATGCTGATAACTACTCATCTTTTCTACTTTTAATAGGACGAGGGAAATCCGTAGCTTATGATATGGAATTTAATGTGAAGGATAGTATTATGAAAGATAACCCTAAAAACAGTATCGAAAATTCATTAAGTCTTATGGAAGACACTGTTTTCTACCTCCCTTTAACTGTCGATTTCAATACACTGATATTGTCTAGGTTTAAGGGAAGTCATCATATCCCGCAAGAGTTTTACCCTTTTAACCTATATCAAAGATATAAAGGTTTGTTTTTTATAAAGGACTCTAAATGGGAGAGTTCTGACAATAAAGAAATATCTTTTTACAAAGCTTCTGATATGTTTATGAAAAAAATGAAACAGCGACAGAAAAAAATAGAAGAAATACAGAAACGAGTTAAAAATATAAGTCAACATTAAATTCAATAACAAAAAAAGTTTAGATTGGATCGGTAAAGCATTGCAGACAATTTAAGAATTATGTTAGGACTATTAATTAACGAGGACTAAATAGTATTTTATTTATTTATTTATCAATTAATTAATTACATTGTTCAGATGCATTTTAATTAAGATTGATAGGAAATAGATATACTGTAAATTAATTTAGATATTATAAGCAGTAAATGGTGATAAACTAGGTCATAAACTAGGTGATAAACTAGGTCATAAACTAGGTGTTAAAGCTGAGACACAAGATCTATTGTTAAATTTATAATTGAGAATAAAGATTTAACCATCCCTGAACTTGCAACAATAGTAGGCATAACCGACAAAGGAGTTCAATATCACATAGCAGCTTTGCAAAAGGCAGGTACTTTAATTCGAAAAGGCTCTCGAAAGTCTGGTTATTAGGTTATGTTTGCTTTTTGTCCATCAAAGTCAGGTATTAGATTTTGACTGCAAATAAACAGGTTAATAATCAGGTTGATTCAAAGTTACCGATTACAACTATTCTATTTTAGTAGTAAAACAATAAAAATCATAAAATAAATGGGCGTACTTATTGCTTTTGTTATTATTCTGAGTTGGCTGACTCATTTAATCTATCTGCTTTCATATCAACCGGTAAACGTTGCTGATCTGTGGTTTTGGCCGCATATATTGCTCCAAATATGGCTATCAACCGGTCTGTTTATTACCGCACACGATGCCATGCACCGCACAGTAAGTTCCAATGTAAAACTTAACAATATTTTAGGAATAATATCTACATTTCTTTATGCCGGAATGTTTTATCAAAAATTGAATTCAAAACATCAGTTGCACCATCAATTTCCGGGTACTTCAGGCGATCCGGATTATAAAACAGGAAATCAAAACTTTTTTAGCTGGTGGTTTTCGTTTATGAAACACTACATTACGATTTGGCAAATGATACTAATGGCTGCGATTTTCAATATTCTTTTGATATGGTATAATGAACTTCAGCTTTTAGTATTTTGGGTACTACCTTCGATACTTGCAACATTTCAGCTGTTCTATTTTGGTACTTTTCGTCCACACCGATTGCCTCACACGGCTGAAATGCAACCATACAATTCTCGCACACAAAAGCGTAACCATTTATGGGCATTAGTAAGTTGTTATTTCTTTGGTTATCACTCTGAGCATCATTTGTCGCCAAAAACGCCTTGGTGGAAATTGTATGAGCTAAAAAATGAAAGAACACATTCAACGAACATCAAATCTGAAAAAATTTAGTATTACGTTTCCCAGCATTCTTTGGCTGCGGCTCGCTCGGCAAACTTATACAAGTTTGGTTTGCACTCTGTTTGAATGTCGAGTAATTCAATTACTTAAAAAAATTCTCTATTCTTTTAAATGCCAGTTTAGAACTTATAATTGCCATTGGCAGTCCCGCACCTGGTATGGTTGAAGCTCCAACATAAAATACGTTTTTAAACTTTTCGTCAAAATTTGAAGGCCGGAATGCTCCAATTTGGTTCATGCTGTGCGACAAGCCTAAACCACTTCCCCTGTGCAAATTGAACTGATTTTCCCAGTCTTTGGGTGTATAAATAGTTTTTGATAGTATTTCGGGGGCTATGTCTTTATCTATTCGTTTCGAAAAATCGGCAATTATACTATCCACAATTGCATCTTTGTCATCCCAATTTGGTTTATTCAGCAGATTGGGAACCGGGCATACAAAAAACAGGCTTTCGCAACCCTCAGGGGCACACTCTAAATTGTATTTGGACAATACATTCACGTAATAATAGGGTTTTTGGAGCGTGTCCGGATTTTGCATTATATTGTTTGCATACTCCTTGTAATTTGCTCCCAAATAATAGTTGTGATGATTTACCTGTGGAAGTTTACATTTTAAGCCGATATAAAATGTGAGGTAACCCATCGTCCAGTTCATTTTATCGAGCTTTACTAACGAGTACTTTTCGCGTTTAAATACCTTGCTTCTGAATACAGCAGCATCGCCATTAATCAATATAGCATCAGCGCACCACTTATTTCCATTGCTGTCTAATAAATATTCCAGTTTTTTGCCTTTCCCTACATAATCAACGATTTCGGTATTGTAAGTGATTTTTACATTCTTTTTTTTCAATTCATCAACAATTCCTTCAACAATTTTATACATTCCACCTTCAACATTGTAATAGCCATCGTGCTTAAACTCGGTGTATGAAAGAAGGGTATAAATAGCCAAGGTGTCGAAAGGGGTTCGTCCTAAGAAAAATGCTACCAGCGATACTATTTGTTGTGCTTCTTTTGACGTGAAATTACGCTTCACCTCTTGCCAGAAACTACGGAACATCACCGGTAAATGCGTCGGGTTTACACGCATTAAAGAGATGATGTATGAAAAAATAGAATCGAAATTGCTTTTAATAACTAAATCAACCGTATCGTTAAATAAAGCACCTGATTTAGCAAGATACTTCGTCATTTTTTTTTCAAAATCGGGTTCAATCTCTTTAAATTGTTCTGCCAGTTTCTTTATGTCCTTATACAGATAGAAAGTTTTGGGATTATCACTAAAATTTACGGTGTATAATGGGTCTAGCTCCACATACTTAAACGGAAGCTGAATGTTACAATCCTTTGCAAACTCCTTAAATTCAAACGACATACTAAAAAAACTGGGGCCTGTGTCAAAAGTAAATCCATCTTTTTTAATTTGATTCAAACGACCACCTGCTTGACTGTTTTTTTCAATAATCTCCACTTTAAAGCCTTTATTTGCCAAACGTAAAGCAGTTGCCAAGCCTCCTAAACCAGCACCCACTATCAATACATTCTTATTCATAGATATTATTTTATGTTTTTTAGTAACTCGGGATACAATTCATTTTTAACCCATAAAAAATTAGGTTCAATTTTTAAAATTTTTTCATAATACGTTTTTGCCTGTTTGAAATCTTTTAATTCGGTATATGTTTTTGCTATCATGGATAATACACTCAAATAATTCCAGTCTTCAATTGCTTCTATTTGATTTCGTTCCATCAAATTTTTTGCCTTTATATAGTAATCTAACGCAAGCTTTTTTGACCCACCAAATACAGCTGGCATATAAAATTGCGAATTAGCATATTGAATATATCCATACGGATTATTAACATTCTGTTTTATGGCTAATTTAGCGCATTCCACACTTTTAGGACCGATAATCGGAGCCTTGAACAGGTTAAGTCCAATCTTATAACCATAAAAAGCTGATTTATAAGAATTAACGAACGAAGCATAACTATTCGTTTTTTCCAGCATTTGAATGTTTTTTTCTCCCAATTCAATATAAATTTCAGCGGTTTCACTCTTTTTATTACCAATACACCAAGCTATGTAACCGTATTGATAATTCAGCAATTCTAATCTAAAATCATTGCTTTTAGATTTTTGTTGATCCATTTCGTCTATTGTCATTTTCCACAGATTCATATCATTGCTAATATAAGCCTTGTATATTTCGGTTTTATTGGAAGCGTATATACTCAAAAAAACAACCAGAAGTAAAATAGTCAATGTCAGATATTTCTTCCTTTCCATTTCAATTGCTTGTTGAATTTGTAAATCATTGCTTTATAAATAAGAAATCCGAGAATAACTTGTTGCGCCATGAGCAATATTAAGTTTAGAAAAATGTTTTGTTTGCTGATAAATGAAACGACTACTCTGGAAGCTAAAACTGTAATTAAAAATGTGTAGAACAGGCCTGTAGATAATTCGCTTAAAATAACCAAGAAGCCGAATGTAGTTACTACCCAAAATAAGATAGCCGCAAAAAATGAGTTTCCGAAAAAGTTGACAACATTCTTCGAAAAGCCATTCACCGCTTCATTCAAACTATGGTACATTCGGCACTCAATTGTATTGTCGCCCAGCGTACAAAAGACTGGAATATTTTTTTGTTTAAAATAACGAGCGATTTCAATGTCTTCAACCTTGTTGTTCTTGAATTTTTCATGAGGCAAAGTTTCGAAATATTTCGCTTTGTTGAATAACATAAACTGACCATTTGCCGCAGCCATTGATGAGAATTTAGATTTAAAAACAAGTACCAAAGGCAATAGCGTCAACAATATATAGTTCATAACCGGTACTGTCAGATATTCGCCCACGCTGATCATTTTTTGTTTGGGAAATATAGAGAGCAAGCCTGTCTTATGCTTTTCTGCAAAGGCTATATAATTTGTGATTATCCCACCCTTAACACGAACGTCTGCATCCAGAAACAATAGATATTCCCCCTTTGCTATGTTTGATAAACTGTGACAGGCATAGTTTTTGCCAAGCCAACCCTTAGGTAATCCTTCAGAATTTACTAACCGGATGCGTGTGTCGGTTTTGGCAATTTTGGTTACTATTTCTTCTGTTCTATCAGTCGAAAGATCATTAAAAACTATGATCTCAATGTTTTGGTAATCCTGGGTTTGTAAATCCGATAACAAATTGGCTATGTTGCTCTGTTCGTTACGAGCAGGTATTAAAACTGAAACCAGCCCATTGAAATTACAAATGCCTGATTTTGGCTGTTGAATATACACCGAATTAATTATTGCAACGGTCAGTTGAATAAGTGTGAATGTGAATATAATATAAGCCAGATAAATCATTGTTTATTGATTGAAAGTCATTTGTTTACCCACCGATTCTGCGTAAAATTCCGTATAGTTTTGCTGAATAGATTTTAGGTCGAAAGCACCTTCGGTATATTCCCTGATATGAAAATAGATACCCGGTTTTGGATTTGAGAAATAATCAATCAAATTCACTAAAAATACCACTTGTACTGCGTTTTCCTTGTTTCTCAGAATGCGTTCCAACCCTCCTTCAAACTGTATATTCTGATTATGCAGACTTTGTATTTCCCCCTGCGGGAAAATGAGCACCATATTCTCCTTATCTGTCAGTAAGCCCGAAGTGTAATTCAAAGTATCCACAATGCTTTTCGTACTCTTATTCACCGAAAAACCACCCGTAAAGTTGAAGAACCAATACTTGCGAAGTTGTTCTTCAAGCATCATAAAATGGAACTTACGATGCAACACATTCTGATTGATATACATTGCCCAAAAGCCATCCCACCAGCTTATGTGATTAGAAATGAGTAAAACAGGAAGGTTTCTGTTCTTAAATTCTCCTACTATTTTTACGGTGCTATTGTGACTCCTAATTATAAAACCGGCATACCACTTGAAAAATGGATATATGATGAAATTATGTTTTGCTTTTAGTATCATTTTGTTAACTTAAACAAGAAATCTAATGATAAGAAAAATAGGAATTGACACCCCAGTATTAGCAGGGCTAATTTATTTTGAGTTTTAATATTTGAAATTTTAAGTACAGAATGGAAAATCAGCGCCAAAGCAAACCAGGCCATGTAGTTCTGAAGAGGTATGATTTCGTTTTTCCAATGCCACATATCAAGTTTGGGTGCTACTTGTTCCAAAACGAGGTCGTACAACAACATAATTGAAGCTGCTACTATGATTTTAAAAATGCTATGAAGCTTCCACTTTTCAACCACTGCTGCAGTGGTATAAACCATAAAAAGCCAGTTTACGCCAATAATGAATGGTGTTTCAAATAGTTTCAGGCCTAAACCGCCCCCGTAACTGTAATCACCAAATATTATTCCTGTGTTTACACCAATGGCCTCAACAGTAAAGCTTATAATGTATATTGACAAAAAAAACAGTGTTGTTTTCCAATCAATTTTACCTGAATGGAAGAACACGAGTGCTGCAAAACTTAAGATGAGTGCAAAGGGAATTAGTTTTATAAACATCGGAAATGTTATAGGTAAAGCTATACCGATAACGCCTACACTATAAAAAATGACGAAAAATATACTAATTACTTTTTGCTTCATGCTAATAAGTTCAAAATTATAATGCTCGTAAGCCACCACTAAAATTTTTCAATTTCTCTCTTAATAGTAGGCTGAATAAAATAAGACTAAATGCATAGCCAAAATCTTCAATAGGGATTGTTAGAATACGTATGCCCAGGTTTTCAGTGTTATCGTACCACACAACTGGTTCGGCTATAAAACTGCCGGTTAAAATAGCATTCACAAGTATAAATGGGATAAGTATTACCAGAAATGTACAGTAATAATTATTTATAACTTTGTTTTTATCGAAAAAAGAAAATAGCAGAACCACAATTACCAACGAGAAAATATATGTTGTATAGGTCTTTTCTAAGTTAAATATCACAATAGCTGAGGACAGCAAAATTAAACTGGCAGAAAGATAGGTGGTTAATGTGTTGCGAATCCGAAATTTTCTAAAATACAAACCGATAGCATCGTGTAAAAATATACTAGCATAAGGAATAATAATAAAAAACAGCCATTCTTCTATTGGTAATTTAAAGAATACGATAGTTGAATGATAATTGGCGTTAAACCCCCATACTCCCAATTTGGTGAAATAGATATCAAATGCAATATAAAATAATGCCACTACAAACACCGGAGGAAACACATATCTCCATTGCTTGTAAAATTGAAGTTTTTTGTCAAAACTCAAAGTCAAAGGGACTAAAATGGAGGAAAGCAATATTATTGAATATAACGGCATATTTCAACTTCTAGAATATCTGAATAGAAAAACCAATAGGCCAAAATTATGAAAATCTTTTTTTCTTAGGCCACCAAATCAGATAAAAAGAAACCCCCATAAGCAAGTAAAGGGTTGTCCAAACAGGTCCATTTAGTATTGTTAGATTTAGTCATTAGATTTATTCTTTAATTTTCCACCAGTTTACATCGTCTATTCCCAATACTAATTGATATGCAGCAACTTTAATCCGAAAGATCGCACAATCTTTTGATGAAAGAAAAGTGTGTTGTTCCGGATGTTTAAACACATGCAATTCAAATGCCAGTTCAAATTCATCATTCTTTAACTCTTCGGCATTACCAAATGCTGTTAATACAGTAATGTCATGTTGCTTTGGACTCTTACCACTTCTGTTTTCAAATAAAACAGCAACCTTTCCATTTTTTGTCAGGTTGTTATACTTGCGGGTACTTCGGTATGTTGCAAAAATAAGCTCCTTAAAATTATCTGACGGAGTAATGGCAACCAAACTCGCGTGTGGTTGTCCTTCGCCTTCTGTGGCCAGCACTGCGAATGTGCAAGATTGAAGTGCCTCTTGCACATAAGTCTCAATTGCAACTAATTTATTCATATTTGTTTTTTTGTTTTACTAACGAAATTATAATACTGCAAAAAAGCCATTAGTTATCAAATTGTTTTTGTAATTAAAATACTTACACGTTCAACTATTTTTTTAAACCAAACAGTATAATTGCTTGGACTCTTTTGAATGTCACGGATTAAATCGTCGTAGCTAATATATTTATATTCTGCTACTTCATCGAAGTTGACATTGGGTGTTAGGTCTGTTGTTCCAATAAAAACATGATCGAGTTCATGTTCAGTAAGCTCGTTATCCAACGCCTCTTTGTATTTAAAATAAAAAGATTCTTTTAACGCACTATGCATGCCCATTTCTTCTTTCAAACGGCGGTTTGCCGCATCTATATTGCTTTCGTTGGGTAAAGGATGTGTGCAGCAAGCATTTGTCCACAACCCACCAGAGTGGTATTTTGTTAAAGCCCGTCGCTGCAAAAGCCATTCATCGGCCGAGTTGAAAATAAAAACTGAAATGGCTCTGTGTAACAATGCTTTTTTATGGGCTTCTGTTTTAGCCATCAATCCTATTTCATTGTCTTTATCATCTACTAATATGACATTCTCTTCCATTTGCAAATTCTTTTTAAATAATATTGAGTTGGAATTTTAAATATGCTTTACATAGTAACATTAGTTTGATTGAGCCCGAAACCCGAATCCTTTTCTCCATGATTTTATTGGCCGGAGTAGTTTTCAGATTTTGTAATAATTCTTTATAGTAAATAAAGGCAATGTAAACGGCAAGTTTGGATTTTCCAGGCAAATCGTTAATGCCTTTTTTGGCTTCTTTGAAATCCTTTTCAATGTCTTTGATTAATTCAAGTTTTATAACATCATCGAAGGTATTTATATTAAATTGAGGAAAATAGGCTCTATCTAAATCTTCAACGTCTGCTTTTAAATCGCGCAAAAAGTTCACTTTTTGGAAAGCTGAACCCAATTTCATAGCAGGTTTTTCCAAATCATTATACTGTTTTTCATTTCCATTCACAAATACAGTTAAGCACATAAGCCCTACAACATCAGCTGAACCGTAGATATATTCATTTAATTCATTGGTATTATTATAGACTTGCTTTTCTAAATCAGTTTTCATGCTTTTTAAAAACGAATCGACAAGATGAGTAGGTATGCTATATTTCTTTACGGTAAGAGCAAACGAATGTAACACTGGATTCATGCTAATTCCATTTGTCATAGCTTCGTAGTAATCACGCTCAAAATTAGCCAAAACGAGCTTTTGATTTACCAAATGAAATGTATCTACAATTTCGTCGGCAAGCCTTACAAATCCATATATACTGTAAATTGCTTGCCGCATTTCATCGGTCAATAAGCTTACTGCTAATGAAAAGGAAGTGCTATACTTTTGAGTAATTATCTTACTCGTTTTAAAAGAAATTTCAGTGTACAAATCCATTATTTCAAAATTAAATGAGGATTAAGTTTCCTTGTTTTAAATCTCTATTAGTTGATTCATTTTTCCTTGCGCTGTGTATTTTAATTAATTTTCCATCGCTATTTTATTTATCATTCCTTTGAAAATGATACCATGTAGTGGAAGTAACGAATACCAATACAATCTCCCGAGTAAACCTAGTGGTCTGAAGGTTGCTGTTTGTTGAAGACAATTATTCTCATCAATTTTAAATTCCAGCCAGGCTTCGCCAGGCAGTTTCATTTCGGCGTACAATAATAATCTTTTTTCTTCTTTATTCGCTATAAGAACACGCCAAAAATCGAGCGCCTCACCGGAATATATCTCTGTTGCACTTTTCCGTCCTCTTCGCATGCCAACACCTCCAGCAATTTGATCTAAAAACCCTCTTACTTCCCAAAGCCAGTTACCGTAATACCAACCTGTTTTACCACCAATAGCCCAGATTTTATCAAGTGAAACATCACAGTTTTCAACCTTCATTTTACGAATATCTTTAAAGCAACCGTTAACCGGTACTTCAATAAATTGAGAGATTCCTTTGCTGATTATATCACTTGTTTGTGCATCCTTCCAACTTGAAAGTACCTGATTTTGTTCTATTTTGTCAAAGGCTAGTTGGATGGAGGTGTCATAATCAATCAGTTTGATGCCAAGTAGCATTGCTAAATTATTAGGTTTGCAAATTACTTCAACTTTCATACTGTTCACCAAATTCTTCGCAAGTGCATAGGATGTGGAGGTTACAAAATATAACCAGTAGGATGAAATTTTTGGTGTCATTACCGGAACTATTACGATACGCCTCTTTAAACCTCGAATTTTTGCAAATCGTAAAAGCATTTCTTTATAGCTAAGCACATTGGGACCACCTATATCATAACTCTTATTGTACGTTTCGGTTTTACCAATTACAGCAATTAAAAATTCTACCACATTACGAATAGCTATGGGTTGACATTTTGTTTTAAGCCAACGAGGTGTAATCATAAAAGGTATTTTCTCTACTAAATCGCGAATGATTTCAAATGAAGCGCTACCAGATCCAACAATAATTCCTGCTTTTAAGGTAGTGAGTGCAAATTTAGAACCTGACAAAATGGTTTCCACATTTTTACGTGATGATAAGTGTTTTGATAACTCATCAGCATTACTTATCCCACTCAAGTAAATTACTTGTTTGGCATTTGTTTGTTCAATGCTTTTTTTAAAATTATAAGCACATATCTCTTCCATATTTTCAAAGTCACCATTTTGTGTTGACATTGAATGAATGAGGTAATAGGCCACATCTATATCAGTTGGGATCTGCTGTAAACTGTCCTTGTTTAAAAAATCGGCCTCTATTACCGATAGGTTTGAAGTCAGCTGATTTTTCTTGTTAAAGCGGTTTTTGTCTCTTACGCAACAGATAACTTCATGTCCATTTTCCAATAAAACGGGCAACAATCTTTGAGCAATATATCCGGTTACTCCGGTGAGTAAGATTTTCATACGTTCATCTTTTTTAAATAATGATAAATGATACTATTGCATGCAAAGACAAAGTTAAAATCGAATGGTTAAATTAGAACTACTTCGATTTAATGTAGAGCGAATATTTAAAACAATACGAAAACAATTAGAGAGCAGAAATGTTTATCTACTAATCAAATGTATGTAAGAAGTTACAATCTACGAGAATGACTTATTAACCAACACTATTTTCGTATGCAAAATTCAAACGACAATTCTAATAACCAAAATTTGTCCCTCTGGTGGAGAAGGGGACTAGTTCTTATCCTCCTTTTGGAATTTGCGGTTCTCATTTGGGTTACTACCGGAAGCTTTTACAGAGAATCACAACCCCCAATACCTGAAAAAGTCCTAGATCGTTCCGGATTGGTGGTATTCACAGGAACTGATATAAAGGCCGGGCAGCAGGTCTTCCTGAAAAAAGCACTAATGAATAATGGAAGTATCTGGGGTCACGGCGCATACATGGGCCCTGATTTCTCTGCCCAGTATTTGCATAACCTAGCTCTCGAGGTCAGAAACTATATTGCCGTTGATACCTATAAAACCACATTTTCGAAACTTACCCCGGATCAAAAAGAAACCCTTGTAGGCTTAACCCGCAATCTTTTAGCCAACAATCGTATGAACACTGAAAGTCATAATCTATTATTCACTGAACCTGAGAAGAAATCTTTTAATGACCAAATCTCTTATTGGAAAGAGTATTTTCAAAACCCTGCTGCAAACCGCGGATTGTCAAGAACATTACTAGTTGACCAGGAAGAGCTGAGACAACTGACTTCCTTTTTTGCATGGGCTGCATGGGCAACTGCTGCAAATGTGCCAGGGAAAAACTTCTCGTATACAAATAATTTCCCTTATGAACCACTTATAGGAAATGGGCCGTCAAGTGCTGCCATATTGTGGAGTGCTTTAAGCCTTATTAACCTGTTAGCAGGCATCGCACTCATATTATTTTTCTTTGGTCGTTTCAATTATCTTGGATGGAAAGAAGGTAGAGATTTGCTTCAACCTCAAATGATACTCGGTAAACCAACAGCAATGGAACGTGCTTCCATTAAATTCTTTGTTGTTGCCATTTTACTTCTTTTGTTTCAAACCTTTGCTGGTGGCGCAATGGCTCATTACTTTGCTGACACGAAAGGCTTTTTCGGATTCGATTTGTCTACCATATTACCATCAAATATTCTTCGTTCATGGCATTTGCAGTCCGCTATTCTTTGGATTGCCACAGCCTATATTGGAGGAGGTCTTTTTGTTTCTTCCTTATTATCAAAAAGGGAACCTAAAGGTCAGGTTCCACTGATAAATTTCCTGTTTAGTGCACTTGCCATTCTGGTAGTTGGAAGCCTGCTCGGAGAATATTTAGGTGTGAAGGACTTATTGAAAAAATTATGGTTTTGGCTGGGGAACCAGGGGTGGGAATATCTCGAAATTGGTCGTGGTTGGCAGTTCTTAATGGCTATTGGCCTTATATTGTGGGCATTTCTCCTTTTCAGGTCCGTAAAGCCTACCAAAAAAGAACCTGAAGAACGAGAATTGAAAACGCTCTTTTTGCTTGCAGCCCTTGCCATTCCGCTCTTTTATATTCCTGCCTTTTTCTTTGGTTCTTCCACCAATTTTTCAACTGTTGATACGTGGCGGTTCTGGATTATCCATTTATGGGTGGAAGGCTTTTTTGAAGTATTTGCAACTGTTATGGTGGCTATCATGTTTTACAAACTGGGACTGGTAGCAAAGCAAACCGCTACCCGTATCATTTATCTGGATGCTGTTTTATTTTTGGGTGCCGGTATATTAGGTACAGGGCATCATTGGTACTGGAACGGTCAAACAGTTGCTTCTATGGCCATTTCAGCTTCTTTCTCTGCATTGGAAGTCGTTCCCTTGGTTTTACTGACGCTTGAAGCTTCAGGCTTTGCCCGGCTCATGCGCACAAGAACAGACGAAAAAGGTAATAAAATTGATTTCCCACACAAATGGACATTCTACTTTTTAATTGCTGTTGGTATTTGGAATTTTATCGGAGCCGGAATTTTAGGTTTTTTAATTAATCTTCCCGTAATCAGCTATTATGAAACAGGCACAAACCTTACTCCAAACCATGGTCATGCAGCTTTAATGGGCGTTTTTGGAATGCTTGGAATAGCTTTTCTCGTATTTGCAATCCGACAGATTTCTTCTCTCGAGCATTGGAAACGAATTGAAAAATATGTAAAAATATCATTCTGGGGACTAAATATTGGCCTTGCAGGAATGGTCATTTTACAGCTATTTCCTAGCGGTGTACTGCAATTATTGGATGTAATAAACAATGGATACTGGCATGCACGTAGTCTCGAATTCACAGGACAACAACATATTGTAAATCTTGCATGGCTCCGATTGCCAGCTGACATACTATTTATTGTTGCAGGTGTATTGCCACTATTGGTTGCTGTGATCTCTACTTACTTCCATATGAGAAAATCAGCTAAGATGATTGTCAATTTGAAGAATCCCTAATAAATCATTTGCACAAAAAACAAAAATTATGACTAAAAAAGAAGTTTGGATTGAGGAAGGTTGCACAGCATGTGGTTTGTGTGAAGATATTTGTCCTGAAGTTTTTAAAATAGAAGACTTGGCAACTGTAATTGAAGGAGTGAATTTTTCAGATTATGAAGATAAAATAAATGAAGCGGTAGACGGCTGTCCAGCGGAAGTTATCAAATATTCTGAGAAGATCTAATTAAGATTGTTTATGAAAAGTGAACAATTTGATTTAAAAATTTTATGAATATAAAAGTAAAAGGGGCGTATGAAAAGCCGGACATAGAAGACGGTATACGTATCCTTGTGGACAGACTTTGGCCAAGGGGATTATCAAAAGAATAAGCAAGCATTAATTTACGGATAAACGAGATCGCTCCAAGTACAGAACTTCGAAAATGGTTTGATCATGACCTTTCTAAATGGGATGAAAAAAGGAATGGTAATCTTAGGTTATGGTGCAAAAGATGAAAAGCATAATGAAGCTCTTGTACTCAAAGAATTGAATACAACATCACTCATTATCAATCATTATCAATCCATTTAATTGAAGTATTTATAACACTCCAGCTAAAATCGCCCACATCAGGATGGATTGATTTACCATAAATCACCCTATTCCTATCTGCAAATTTACTCTCTGTTAAACAAATACATGCACCGTCACGAAGTTTATGACTAACATTAGCTGTTGAATTTCCAACAGTATTTTCACCAAACAATTTACAATTCTTTGCACCAATAAATGCAGTAGCTATAGCCTCACCAGAACTACACGTCCTATTATCAATAATGACAGCAATTTTTTTAATTTGATTTTTTAGAATATATGGGCTGTTCAGCTTCATTAATCTTATGTCACCAAGAAAAACGGAACCATTTGCATAAATCCATGGTGTAAATTCTTTCTCTGCATCCACAAAATAACCAAGCGTATCTTCACCAAAAATTGGTCCTAAACCTAGCAACATTGGCCACATATTTCCACCAGTATTATTACTTATGTCAATTATCCATGACTCAATGTTCTTATTATCAAATTCTTTAATCTTATCCTGAATATTTTGAGCGAACTTAACTGCAAATCCGTCAATACCTAGAAATCCAGGAATTTTAATATAAGCTATGCTGTCATTGATTAATTGAGTTGTAATATTTGGCAACTGTTTATCTTGATCAATAATACTATTGTATTGATCTGAGGATAAAAAAACGCTATGTCTATCGCCTATTTGACGAAGTGCATATCGAATTGCTGGATATGTTCCTTTAATGGTTCTCGCATTTTTCCCATATTCCATCACATCATTCCTATACTTAACCCAATCAATAATGTATCTTTCAATTGAGTTATCTTCAATAATATCAACCGAATCTTTCAAATACGTTTTGGGTGAAATACAACCAAAAAAGCAAATAAAGGAGATTGCAAGAAATAGTATTTTCTTCACTTTCATTCGTTTTGGTTTTTTCTATTACGTATAAAATAATGGTTTCGGTTTTTCTAATGATGAGACCTAATGGGTGATCAAAATAAAAAACAAAGGAATTGAAACTATCGAATAAATCCAAAATAAGATTTTGCCTCTTAAAATCCTAAAGTTATTATTCTTTCTTTAAATTTGCCATTCTCTATTATCCATAAAACAACATACCCACCTGCCCCGTCACCATTCAAAGCAGAAATATAAATTGTTCTATTTTTCGTATCGATATTAACTGTTGTGTAATCTATGTCTGGCTCGAACAAATTGTCGATTGGCAAATTTATTCTGTGTTTTCCTAAAGTCAAAGTGATTTGGCCATATTGTTTTTCTGGAACACGTCCGTCTGTTCCCCAAATTTTCTTACCATTTATTTTTTCCAAATAAGTCATTTCGTTATTTGAATTGTCTACTTTATGATATTGTAACTTATTGTTCTTTGGATTGAAACTCGTCCTGGTAATGAATAGTTTTATTGAGTCCTTTTTGAAACTAATTGTAGAATCAGTTAAGTTGTTGGAAGTTATTTTATCAAAGTTGCCAATAAATTTCAATCTAGAATTGTGAATATAACCACTTTTCGATTGTCCACTAAAATCATAATCAGTCGGAAACCATTCTCCTTCTGCTTCAAAACAATATACGATTTGTCCGTTAGTCAAGGTGTCAATAATAGTGCTAGAAACGTTTGGTGATTTTCTAACATTTACAAAGCCGTCCTTGTCGGCAATAATTCCAAACTGTCCAAATAGTGTTTGGCTAAAAATGCAAAAGAATCCAATTAAAAGTACTCTCATTCTGACTATGTTTTGAGTGTTTTCGAAAAATAACCACTAACGGAAGCCCAGACCTCTACTGCCGAAGGTGGTATGATTTGGAGAGCAGTATTAAGCCCTATTTTTATTTAATTCTAAATGAATTCAATATTTTATCTCCTATAGCACGATACTTTTCAAATTCATCGGCTACACATGTAAAAGTTAGGACATAAGCTATTTCATTCTTTATAAAGTAATATTGTTGGAATGTCAGTTTATATATTCCTTGTTGAGCTGTATATGAAACCTTTTGATATTCCTGACCATTACTCTTCAATAGTTCGCTCGAGAGAATCTTGCTATCGGTCAACATCGTTAAAATCTGATTCTCTGAAAGTTCAGTATATTGATCCAACGATTTAATCGGTTGTCCAGTTAGGTTCTGTATCACTAGATTCACATTGTCGCTGAACTTATCCTCTGGTGAACTCAGTGGCGAAAATAGCTGTAATGTCATACCCATCCGTCCACTATTGTCCAAAGTCCATGACGGTGGATAAGTGATCGTATAATTGTCGGCACTAATGGTTTTCCAACTATTTGAGTTGTCTGCTGATATTGGGGACTGTTTTTTTTCTCCACACGATAGAAATCCAAGTGTTAATAGTATAAATCCTATCAGGATAGTTTTGCTTGTCTTCATAAGGGAATCAATTTTTTAATTTTTAATAGTAATGTAATACAAAGTTCTTAAAATTGGGTAAAAGGGAATTTAGACCTCGCCTGTCGAAAGCGGGTTTGGTTTGGCAGGTTTAGTGGCAGGTTTTATTTTATCAATTATTTTTTTCTTAACGGGCAATAATTTCACCCAATAAGTCAGTATGGCATCATAACCACCAGTTTCTATTTTTTCTTCTTTTGTCAAAATGATTAAATCGGTTACAATTTTCGAATTTCTTATCTCCCATTCTTTAATGTCTGAAAAGTATTCTATCTTCTCTCCAATTGTCCCTGCATTACTTCCTGTCACAAATATTATTTGTTTTCCGGTAAAATCAAAAGTGTCACGTTGATTCTTTAAATATTCATTAAGATACTTTGATTCAAAAATGGTCAGTTTGGAATTGTTGTCAACACCACAACTGTCTAAATTCTGTCCAAATGAATAACTTATTAAAAAGCAAAAAACAGTCGTAAGAAAATATTTCATGATATTCGGTTTTAAACTTGCCACTAACAATTGTGTAAAAATTTAATTACATATAATATTAAATTACAGTTGGTTAGTCTGTTACATCAGTTCTTTCAATTGAATATTAAATCAATATCGAGTGTCTTTCCAGCAGCTAAATTACAAATTATTTGAATTTTGTATGACTTTATTTTAAATAATAAATTGAATTATTACAAATTTGAAGCCAAATGGGACAAACATTAAAAGCTGTATGTTTTTAATCCGCACCACCAGATAAGCTGCAAGCTGAAAGTGGCATGGCTGATGGCGACTTCGACGGCCGAACGCAGGGAACGTACCGATTCCGGCAATTTGTGCCGGAAAGACGCGTTACCAAGTAAGGATTAGCGAGCCGGAAGTTCTGTCGCTATCAGCTGGCAGCGCTGTTGATAAAACATAAAAAGGGCAATTCTTTTTTTAATTATCCAACAACCACTTCCAAATTGGTATTACCTCAATATTTCGACCTTCAATCTGTATTGCCCTCTCCTCAGAATAGGTTAGTATCATCAGCCTGGAGCAGTCGAATACTTTGGCTATTTTCACAAGAGCTCCAACCTCACGATCGAATGTTCCGTCGGTATTTTCTATCGAATAACATACCTGAATGGCAGTGGATGAATCGGGAAGATAGAAATCTACCTCTATGCTCTTATTGTAAAAGAATACAGCATCCTCACGGCCATAACGTCTAAGCAGAGTTATAGCAACCAAATTTTCCAGTAACGATGTCTGACCATCGAGCAAAAAGAGGTTTAGAATACCATTGTCATTAAAATAGTATTTAGGTGTACTTTCCTTATCGGCTAACTTGCTGGCAATGTTTTGAATGGATGAAATGAGCCACGCTTCTTTTGCATATTCCATATAGTTTATCACTGTAGAGGTACCTACCTTGGCACCAGTTGATGAAACAATATTGGCTATGCGATTGAATGAAATTGGTTGCTTAACGCTCTCAGCCACCTTTTTAAACAACACTCTTAGAGCAAATGTGTTATCAATGGAGTGACGTGTGGCAATATCGCCTAAGTATATTTTTTGATATACGCTGGTCAGATAATCTCGTTTTGCATTCAAAGTAGCACCTTCAGGAAATCCGCCAAAAAAGAAATAGTCGTTGAACTTACGCAATATTTCGGATTTTGACTCAGTAGCCACAAGGGATGTCGGGGTCAATTCTATACTATTGGCTGTGAGGTATTCCTTAAAGTCATAAGGATATACATTGACAGTAATATAGCGTCCTCCGAGAATGGTCTGCACATCACCACTAAGCATTTTAGCATTGCTACCGGTAATATACACTCGGTGTTTAGTGTCTGCCATACGACGTGCAAATTTGTCCCAACCTGTAATGTTCTGAATCTCATCAAGAAATAAAATTGGCTTTTTGCCATACATCTCAAGATGTACTTCAAGCAGTAAGTTCAAATCATCGACACACATTCCTACCAATCGTTCATCCTCAAAATTGATATAAAGCATCTCGTCCCAGCCTACACCTTGGGAAAGAAGTTGCTGCATTCGCTGATACAGGAGAAATGACTTTCCGGCACGTCTTATGCCCACAAACACATAGTTTCCAAACTCCTCAAAGCTGAAATTTCGAGGTATAACCTTATATTTGGGGACTTCGAGCTGATTATCCGCAATAACGGATTTGAGTATTGACCTATCCATAATGCTATTTTTATCTTGTTGACAGGACAAATATATATTATATTTATCCTATTAGCAAGACAATATGCAAATAATCAATTAAAGAAAATCAAAAACCATTTTGTTTATCTCCACCACCCGCTATTAGCTGGCAATGCTGTTGATAACACACTAAAAAAACCACATAAACGCCATTTCCCGAACAGATAATTGAGTTAATCTGTATTATCTATTCATATTTTTACTATATTTGCCGTTGATAAATATCAATAAACATGAAGGAATTATCTGAATTAGGAAATATTCCAGTTGATTTTTCAGTACTAGAATCCTTGTTTCCTAACCACAAGTCGGTACATAATAAGATTTGCGAAATGGAAAAGTCGGATAAAATTATCCGATTGAAAAAAGGTCTATATGTCGTTTCGGCGAAGGTTAGCGAAAAACTATTGTCAATGGAGTTGATCGCCAATCATATCTATGGACCATCGTACGTGTCTATGGAGTCGGCTTTGCGTTATTATGGATTGATTCCGGAATCGGTTTTTACCACACGTTCCATCACAACAAAACATTCAAGGATTTTTGTAAACACCCTTGGCAAATTTGAATATCTTCAATGTCCTAAGGCCTACTTTTCTATAGGGATAAGTCAGGAAATAAAGGGTAATACAGCTTTTCTAATTGCCAGCCCGGAAAAGGCCCTGTGTGATTTAATAGCGTACACTGCCAATCTTAATTTACGTTCTCAAAAGGAAATCAAGACCTATTTGGAAGAAGATCTTCGCTTAGACATGGATGCATTTAAAATGTTAAATTGCGGAATCTTCGAACTATGTGCTGAAGTGGGTAAGAAAAAAAATACGCTCGTTAAAATTATAAAACTGTTGAAATCATGAATGACGTTTTTGAACAGATGCTTTCACAATACCAGATAGCCACAGAAAAAGATAAACGAAACGCTATGTATGAGGTAATGCAACAAGTTACCTTAGCCGGATTATATCGAGGCGGTTTTTTCAGTAAAGCTGCTTTCTACGGCGGTACTTGTTTGCGTATCTTTCACAAGTTGGATCGTTTCTCGGAAGATATGGATTTTTCATTGTTAGCTCGTGACGAATCATTCAATTTAGAAGATTACTTCCCTGCTGTTATTGAAGAATTTAAAACTCTTGGCCGAGATGTTGTTTTTAATAAAAAAAACAAATTGAATTTTGGACAAGTAGAATCTGCCTTCCTAAAGGATAATACAGAGGTCTATGATGTAACCTTTCAAACTGAAAAGAGCTTGAAAATCAAAATAGAGGTTGACATAAAACCTCCATTGAAATTCATAACAGAACAGAAGTTGCTGATACAACCATTTTCTTTTATGACCCGGTGCTTCTCTCTTCCAGATTTATATGCCGGGAAAATGCATGCTTTGGCATTTCGTAATTGGAAATCACGTGTCAAAGGACGCGATTGGTACGATTTTGAATGGTATGTTAAAAATGGCGTTCAACTTGACTTCACTCATCTGCAAGAGCGAATCCGGGAATTTAATGGCATTGAAATATCAAAAGAACAATATCTCATTTTACTTAAAGAACGATTATCAACCACCGATATAAAAATGGTGAAGCAAGATGTGGAACCTTTTATAAAACATCAGGAAGGTTTGGAAATATGGTCAAATGAGTATTTTCTTCAATTAGCCGATTTGATAAAATTTAATTGAAAACCATTTTGTTTATCCCCTCCACCCAATAAGCTGCCAGCTGATAGTGGCATGGCTGACGGCGACTTCGACGGCCGAACGCAGGGAACGTACTGATTCCGGCAATACAAAATATCGAAGGCACTTGTGACTAGATTTTTGTGCCGGAGAAGTGCGTTACCAAGTAAGGACTAGCGAGCCGGAAGTTATGCCGCTATCAGCTGGCAGCGCTGTTGATAAAACAAGCACTAAAAAAAACATAAAAAAAGCCAGCCACTCCTATTTTAGCGTTTTTCCAAACTAAAATAAGAATGACCAGCTCCCTTTTTTTAAACCTCAAATAAAGTCCAGAGTTACCCCTAAACTATGCGTCTAAAACTTCTTTTTTTTTAAAACACCAGCTTATTGACATTGTTCTTGCCATTACTATCTGTTACATTCACGATATAACAGCCCTTTGGTAGCGAGAATTCAGAGTTGTAAACAAAGGAATTGCTGTACAGTTTTCTACCATCAATCGCAAAAACATCCAAATTTTTCTGTAAAGAGGATGAGCATGTTACGGCAACATTACCATCATTGGCTACTATGATCACTTCGTCGTTTTTTTTTTCCTTCCCAGTGGAACTTAAATCCACTTTCTTAACCAACATTTTCTTAGTGGCCAAATCCACGCTGATGGTACAGCCTCCGGGTTCGGTAATAAGAAATTTAAAGTCATTGCCACCTCCGATGTTTTCAGCTTCGTAAACGAACGGGTAAAGTTTGTCATAGACAACACGTTGATCGCTAATGGTGGATACCCAGCAGTAACCCCATGAACCCTTGTGCTTCAGAAATTTAAACTGACCAGGCATCACTTTGCCTGTCCACGAGTACTTACCCTCAGTTATTTTGGTTGGGCTCATTACTTCCGGAGTTTCATTATTCCATCCACATGGCATCGCATCACCGGTAATGAAGATGTTTGCCGGATATTCTACATTTCCAGGTATAAATTGTTCCACACTGATGGTTTCAGTGAGCGTATTGAGCTTAATGACGTAATAGCCATTACCACTTCCGTCAGCGGGAATTTCCCATTTGGAATCATCACCTCCAAGCACCATTTTTGATGCCTGAGCTAAAGGAACATTGCCAGAACCTTTTGGGTGAAACGCTGGATCCCAATTGGTGTTTGAGCCTAAAAATTTGATGGATCCGGGCTCATCTCCGAAGGAATTGTATATAAGAAAACCTTTGTAATAGAACACAAAAGGATCTTCAGGGTCTCTTACAAGCTCCCGTGCATCACTCAGTTGCCAATTCGGGTCTCGGGTATTTACAGGACCTCCGATCAAATAAAGATGATTGTACGTACTTACTTTTTCAACAATCAGTTTGGGAGCAGCACCATCGATCAGAGTTATGCGATAGGGTACATTTGAGTTTACATAGCTCACACGAAAACCGATTTGAGATTCGTCGACTTGCTTTTCAATGCTCACTTGTTGATCAAAGGGGTCGTTCATACCACATTTTGGTACATAATAGTCGACTCCGTTGAAAAGTTTAAAACTCATGTTTGTGAGTTTGCCTACGTATTTATAGACATTGGGGGTTGTAGCATCCTGTTCAAGTAAGGTTGTGTCGTCTGGCAGCGCCTTTCCTATGACACTCCAGGTTTTGGCGTTCAGTGTAAAGACAGAACATACCAGAACTAAACATATAATAAATTTTTTCATTTCAGTATGTTTTAATTATTAGTAACAACCAGACTCACAGGTAATTCGTTGTAAGTCTTATTGATCACATCAACAACAATCGTACGTTTGTCTGCATCGTAGGTAAATGCTACATCAGCACCGTTTACTTTCACACTCGCTGGACTATTCTTATCTAAAATTTCAAACCTGAATGAGCGGCTAACAGGCATATTTACAAACGATCCTGTACGTGGATGAACGGTGTAGGTACTTACATTATTCAGGGTAGATTGAGTGACTTTTGTAAAAGTGAAACTTCCTGTCTCGTAATTATTCGTGTTGTTTTCGTCTTCGTAAAAAGAAAATTCACCTTGATCACCGGGAGCAAATTGGAAAATAAGTGTATCCGGACGATTATTCAGATGTTTGATTGGAGTAAACAATGGAATGATTGCACCCTGGCGATAATAGTAAGGGATTTGTTCGCGGGTAAAGGGACGCGTAACAACCTGATTGCCATCAAGCAGAGTTCCAGTCGCAACTTCGTACCATTTTCCTTCAGGTAACCAAACAGATTGGTCAACTGTTCCGGTGCCGTTGTCCGATTTGCAAACCGGTGAAACCAGAATGTCGTTACCAAACATATATTGGCCATCGAAGTTGTAGGCTTCATCTGCTTCCGGAAAGTCATAATACATTGGACGGCAAATGGATACACCTGTATCGTAGGTGTAACGGGCATACGTGTAGATGTAAGGAATCAGGGCATAACGAAGCTCAATGGCTTTGCGCATGGACAAGAAATTATCGTACTTCCAGATTCTGCGATCAATGTTGGAAGCGTTTGTCGCATGGGTACGAAGTATAGGTGAGAAAACGCCATACTGAATCCAACGCAGATAAAGTTCAGGGTTGTTTGCACCGGCTTGTTGATGTCCGCCGATATCGTGGCTCCAATAACCGTAACCTACATTCGAAGCTGTTGCTGTGAAATAAGGTTGAAAGGCAAGGGATGGGAACGTGGCATGGGTGTCACCCGAGAAACCAATTTGATACCGATGGTTTCCTAAACCACCCCAACGGTGAAAAATGAATGGACGATCTTTTCCCTGAAGTTTCTTATCGTTGAAAAATACATGGTTCAGCCAAAACGTATTACCAAGTTTGGGTTCATTTTTGGCCAACATCCATTGCTGCCAGTCGAGCCACCAGAAGTCAACTCCAATCTCTTCATGAGGACGAAGGATGTTCTTGAAAAAAGAGGTGTAGAATTTCTTTTTTTCAATATCCCAGGGTATGGTTTGATTTGTGGGTAAACTCAGTTCCGTAGCAAGTGCGGTGTAATTATCTTCAAATTGTCCAACTCCATCGGCAGGATGAAGATTGAGCGTGGTTTTCAGATTTTGTCCGTGAAGCCAGCTGATAAATTCTTTGGGTTTGGGAAACAGATCCGTATTCCAGGTCCAGCCAGTCCATTCAGTACGGTCTGTACGATTGTTGTATCCATCTTTGTGCCAGTCCATATCAATAACTAAAACATCAATGGGTATTTCGTCAGTCTTTATTTCATTTACAATGTCCCGTAAATCCTGTTCAGAATACCTTTGATATTTAGAATACCAATAACCAAAGACATAGAGCGGAGGCATTGGAATTTTACCGGCGATGAGCGTAAAGTCATTCAGTGCCTTTTTGTAATCGTGACCGTAACCCATGAAATACATGTCCACGGATGCCTGGTCTGCACGCTGAGCAACCCAATCAACGCCGGCACTGCCATCGAACATCAGGCTGTAGCTTCCGTCGTTTCTGGGTTTTTGTTCGTTGATAACAGCCCATCCTGAACGCGAAATCAATCCGTCTTCAAGCCATGAACGCACATCTCCCTCGGCGTTATCCAGTGTTCTGGTGGTGCCTTTGAGGTTATAAGGGTCTTTTTTATTGGGAAACCAAACAACAGGCTCGTTGTTGAGCGTCATGGTTATCTGTAAATTTGGATAACATGGATTGTTGATTTCCGGGTTGCTTCCGATTTTATATCTCAGCTGGAGTTTTTCAGTCGTAATCGTTAAGTATCCGTCTGCTTGACTGGTAGTAAACTTTGGAGTTGGCAAGTTGCGGTTTACGACCACGAAAGAGGCTCTATCTTCAAATTTAGACAGAGTACTGCGCTCAATTCGAATAATTTCCGGCGTAAGTACAGTAAAACGCATATACCCGGACTTCACTATTGCTGCCGGGTTTGCGACGGGATTGTTTGTTATTGCCAGAAGGGACAGTAGATTCACTGTCAGATACATAAATAACAGGAGTAATTTCTTCATTTTTTCTGTTGTAAATAATTGGTAACCGAAAAATTGCATTCTTTGTAAAATTTTTCGGACCGGGATTAGATTAATTTTAAAATTTATTTTTAAACACGTACTTTTTTCTTACCCAACTATAAATACCTCTTTCATCGTTTTGCTATCAATCGTAATGGATACCAAATAATAGCCCGAAGATAATTCTTTTGTATCGATTTGATTGGAATCTTTTTGATCGGACACCAATAATCCATTAGCTGTGTATATCAGAATGGAAGAGACTTTTCCACCCTGAATAGCTATTTTTTCTCCTTGTTTCACAAAAGAAGGGACCAGGCAAGCGGAACCCTCTTTTAGGATCGAATTTGTGGATACGTTCTGAGTAAGGATAATTTCTTTAGAATCTTGAATATCTCTGGATGAAAAGCCCAGCATGATTTCATATTTTCCGGGATCGAGGACAAAATCTTTCGCCACGACAGAATAATAGTTGAAAACATCTTCTGTCAGTTTAACTGTGACAGTGGTAGATTCTCCTGCTTTTAAAAACACCTTCCTGAAAGATTTTAATTCCTTCAACGGGCGTTGCACAGACGAGGCACTACGTTTACCCACATACACCTGAACGACTTCAGCACCGTCCCTATCACCGGTATTGCTCAAGGTATAGGTGACAACGACAGAGGTATCTTCAGCCAACTGAGTCACATTCATATTTGAAATGGAAAAGGTGGTATAGGATAATCCATGTCCAAAGGGATACTGAACATCACGATTAAGTTTGTCATACCCACGATATCCCACAAAAACACCTTCGGTAAATTTCACATGTTTGTCACCGTCTGAATCGTAGTAGCTGTTAAAGGTCGGATTATCCGACCATTTCTTTTCAAAGGTTACAGGCAATTTTCCGGAAGGATTCACATCTCCAAACAGGATTTCGGCAATAGCCGTTCCACCCTCCTGACCGGGGTAAAAAGTCCAAAGTAAAGCACCTAAACCGGGTTCCCAGCTTTGCATTTCAATGTTTCCGCCACCAGAAACTACACCAATAACCGGTTTTAAAGATTGTTGCACGTGTTTGATCAGATTGGCGTCACGAGTGGGAAGTTCAAAAGCCCTGTCGCTGGCTTCGCCTTCCGTTCCTGATTTATGTCCGTAACAAGCCACTACGGCATCGTAATTCTTAATCTGTTCCAGGAAATAATCGGTGCTACCTTGTTTGTTCCAGGCAAAGTCGATGGCTCCGCCTCCACCCTCCTGAAAGTATTCAATTCTGAGTTTGTATGTTTTACCCGCTTCAATTGTCTTGGTATATTTTAAAGTGGTGAAAGATTGACCTTTCCATGCATTTACGACAAGTATGTCATCAATATATAAGCGAAATCCATCGTCTCCACCTATCAGGAAATCATAGGTCCCGGATTCAGTCGGACGCAATTCGCCGGTCCAACGCACGGAAAATTTGGAAGTAGGCATGGACGTTAAATGAGTACCCGTGGAATAATCAAAACCAATCCTGGAATCTGTCCGGACGCTGACAGGTGATCCAGTTAACCCCATATTCGAGAAATATTCCCCAACAAATCCTTTAGTGGTAGATTGTGGAACCGTATAAACGATATCCGAAAGATGGTCGTATTCATCGACGTATGTGACTTCGATACCATGTTCGTTACCGATTTTTTTAACTCCATCGTAAATAGTGGTAAAGTGAAATGGAAATACAAGGCCACTGCCACCACCCGCTAAATACATCGTTGCATTTTGTCCGACAACGGCTATTTTCTTGACTTTCTCATTATTGAAGGGCAAAATCCCATCTTTGTTTTTTAACAGGACAATGCCTTCGCGTGCTACATTCAAGGCTGTTTGAACGGAAGTTGGGTCGTCCAGGGGAATGCTGAGGTCTTCTTGTTTCTGTGTCAGAAAATTAAAACCAACCAGTGTTTGCAAAATATGCTGACATTTGGCATTCAACGTTTCAATGGTCATTTTGCTGGAGTTCAGATAATATCGAAGGCTATCCGGTGTCATTTTTTCATTGGAAGCCATTTCCAGATCCAATCCGGCATTGGCGGCCAATAAACCGTGATGGGTAGAGCCCCAGTCCGATACGATGATGCCGTTAAAACCCCATTTTTTTCTCAACACATCCGTTAGAAGACCCTTATTCTCAGTGGTCCATTGGCCGTTCAATAAATTATAGCTGGTCATGACCAAAGCCGCACCACCTTCTTTTACAGCTGCTTTGAACGCCGGAAAATAGATTTCATTTAAGGTTCGTTCGTCAATATCGGAGCTTATATTGTTTCTGTCATATTCCTGGAAATTGGCACAAAAGTGTTTCACTGTTGCCATAACACCCTGTCCTTGAACCCCTTTAATGTATCCCACATCCATACGGGAAGTCAGGTAAGGATCTTCCCCCATATATTCAAAGTTTCGTCCACACATAGGTGCCCGATAAATATTGACAGCTGGTCCCAACAATATATTTACACCTCTTGCACGACAATCACGTCCCAACGCTTTTCCGTAGGCATTGGCCAGATCTTCATTCCAGGTTGCAGACAATAATATGCCTGAAGGATAAGCCGTTGAAAGACCATGAGTACCCAAACCCTGTGGTCCATCCGTCATTTTTAACTGGGGAACGCCAAGCCTGCTCAAGGGTTTGGTATACATCCAGTTTGTTCCGCCAACGTAGTTGAACTTTTCATTCAGGGTCATGTTTTTAACGATATCAACCGCTTTTTGACTGGCTTCTTCCGTATACCATGCTTGAGAGAAAACAGTAGAAAAGGACATCAGCAGTACGGCAGAAAGTATGATTTTGACTAGTTTCATCAGTATAAGAATAATTAATTATTTGACATGTATCTTCGCCGTCTGACTAGCACCCATGGAGGACATTCTCAACATGTTCAGACCCTTGGGTGCAGAAATATATTCTGTACCATGCGCAATATTCCCTTTAGCTATCAATTCACCCAAACAGTTAAAAAGCTCATATTCAGTCTTAATGCTTTTATTGTATTCCACTACAATCTTTCCACTCTCAGAATGTATTTTCACATTCTTATCTTTCAGGATGGATGGTTTTTTGCTCGATGTTGACGTCTTATCAAAAGTTTGCCATTTAAGCAACTGTACCTCTGTTCCGTGCACTCGGTTGTCGGTCACATCAAGCAGAAGCTGTGTGAATTTTTTATCGGAATTCAATTTGAATTTCATACAAGACAACGGAAATGGAAATTTGAATTCTTGTTGCAAATCGACTTCCAGCCATCCTTCGTCTTCGTTATAAGCATTCATGATCCAGTTTTTCGGATCACGGGAGGGATAATCTTCACAGGAAGTCAACGTGTAACTATCCAGCATATAAGCGGAATCCAGTTCGTAAGTGACATAGAAACCTTTTTGCTGATTGGTGTAATACTTATTGGTCAGAGTCCTGCTAAAAAGATTGCGGAAAGTTTCATTGTTCGTGACATTTCCCTCTGGTTCAGCAAATCCATTCTTGCTCCAATCCATACCTTCTGTAAGATCTGTAGGAAAGCTTTTTCCATCCGTATTGGACAGATACGGAATTCCAAACATCTGCCATTCAGCAAGTGCCAGATCGGTAGTTCCAGTCAGAGTCAGCCTGTAATATTTTGCAGCATTATCTCTGGCTGTAGCCGTTTTTCTTTCCAAAGAGTAAGAGGTTCCACCTCCCAGCTCGTAGGTGGTTTTGGGAGTCAAAGCATACCAGGCCTTATTGTCCCTGGAATATTCCATTTTGGCAGATGTTCCTGGTTTAAGTCCTGCCAGAATATAGCCTGAAATGACTATTGGCTGTTCAAAGCTGGCCAATATAGTTGTCGAAGTTTTTGCAGGTACGGTGTAAATCGTGGTCACTTCGTTATCCGTCAGAAAACCAAAAGTCTCATTTACATCCTGACCGATAACGGATACAGCATCGTCTGTAAGGTCGTAGGTATACAGTATTTTTTCCAGCTCCGGTTGAGCAATCAGTTGACTTGTTTTGTTTATTTCAAACTTATCCAGATTTGGGCCGTCATCGTTATGTGGACCCATCATGATGGTATTACTACCTGCATCCAGGAAAATATAAGTTGTAATCAGACCCGTTGGTGGATTGTCCCAGGGTGTCGAGACGGTTGGTACGACATAGGTTCTCACATAATTATTGACCTTTATATATAAGGTACGCCCGCTTCCACCCATATAATAGACTTTAAGCTCATAGGTACCCGCTTTCTCCACATTTACATTCAAAAATCGCAAATAGGAATTTGTACGGATGTGATGATCGCCGATATAGGCCCCATTTGAAAAGCCGGCATTGTATTTCACTTTCAGGTCTCCATGCAATTCCGCCTTTTCAGCTTCCAGCACAATTGGAAATTGGGCAAAAGAAAACAGTGAAATTTGTCCTACTAAAACAGTCAAAAAGATTTTAAGGAGTTTTGAATCGGAAAAAGTCATGGTATAAAAATTTATTTTACGTAAAAATAGAAAGAATCCAGGACTAGAAATGTGCACAAAACATTTTGTCACGATTGTAAATACAATTGTCCATTTTCCTTACTGTAGAGTCGCAGTCTGGAAAATGAGACCTGGTTCTTCGTGCGTGTCAATGGACTTTTTTACATTTATTAAGTTGTATTCTCCTGCCTTTAAAAAAATATTTTGTTCCTTTACCACTTCTAATATCCATGATTTTACGACACCTATTTTATGAAAAAATTACGTATCTATCTATTCCTGATGATCCCCTTTCTGGTTTTCAATGGTTGCTCTAAAGATGAGGATGATGAAAAGGAGTTGCAACCTAAAAGTACCCCCTACTCAGTCAACATCAGTGATTCAAACGACAATATGCCCACAGGTGGTATTCTTACTTCGCAATATTCAGACTCTCCTACAGGCGAAGATGTTGGCAAATCGCTTGATAACGATGTCAATACAACGTTTTCAACGGAACACAACAAAGTGTGGCTGATCTGGAAAGGAACAAAGAGTACAGTGGTGAATCGTTATTCGTTGACATCTGCAGCTGATTCCCCCGAGAAAGATCCCAAAACATGGTCCTTATATGGATCAAACGACAGCATCAACTGGTCTGCCATCAGTTCTCAGATAAATCAAACGTTTTCCGGTAGAAACGAAAAGAAAGTGTTTGATCTTAAAAATACGTATGCTTTCAGGTATTACAAACTAAACATCAGTGCCAATAATGGCGATGTGATGACCCGGATTGCTGAATGGTCCATGCAGGAAATACCTGTAATTTCCATTGAGGATCTGATGAAATATTCGTCCGGAAGTTCGTATTCTGCTGTAACTCCAATGGGAAGTCATTATGAAAATCGTCATGCAACCACACAAGCTGACCGGGTTTGGCTAAACACAGCATCGAATGAGCCTAATGTCCCTGCGTCTGCATCCAACCTGCATTGGGCTTCTTTTCCGGTTACACTTTATCCTTTTGGTAATCCGAGTCCGGCAGACATCAATCAGAAAAGCATTGGAGATTGTGGAGGCATAGCCGCGATGGCTTCCATGGCCTATCTTCATCCGGCATACATAAAGAAAATCATCAAGGACAACGGGAACGGGACTTTTACTGTCTCCATGTTTGATCCACAAGGCAATCCGGTAACGGTCAACCTGTCTTCAAAATTTTTGGCAGGTGACGATGGCAAGATAGCTGCTGTTTCAGGTAAAAACGACAAAGCGGTCTGGTCAACAGTTCTGGAAAAAGCCATCATGAAATACAATTACATTTACGAGGTAAATACCGATATTGGCGGAATTGGCAGCGAGCATGTCATCCCTTTATTTACAGGTAACGGGAACAGCTTTGCCTTTTCTTCCGGCAAGTTAACCGCTGATCAGTTGAAACGTGCAGTCAGTGTATCCCTTTCACAAGGCAAATTTATTGTTGGAGGATTTAATAAGGTATTGCCGGTCGGTCCCTATCAAACAGTGACTGGACATGCATTTACACTAATGTTGTCCACCGAACCGGCAGCATTGTTCACCATGCGCAACCCCTGGGGCTTTAGTCCGGGCAGCAGCAATGGAAGTGAGGATGGTGTATTGAATATCCCTGACAACAACATTGTTCCTCCCTCAATTGACTTGCGCATCATTGAATCCGGAGCAGCAGGTACGACAGTAAACATTGCCCCGTATATTCATCCGAACTTTGTCGTAAACAAGGCTAATATGCGTGTTGATAAACGATTAATGGAAACAGGCCTGTAAAATTCAAATAGAAGAAGATCCTTACCTACCTACTATTTGCAGCTAAAATATCTTACAAAAAAGATGTTTTAGCTGTTTTTTTTGGCTGCCTTTTTCCTCGGTACAAGAACTTTTAAGAAGTAATATTGTTAATTGAGTTTGGATTACTCTTCTCTATTATCAAAAACGTACCACTATGAAAAATTCAATGAATAATGCGATTTGGGTTTTGATAATCCTTGTATTTATGGTAATGGCTGGTGTCATATTTAGTCTTTTCATTGAAAATCATGTTGTTATTATAGCTATTTGCGTTCTTGTAGGTATCATTGCTTTCTTAGGGAAGCATAATTTCTATGGATTTCTGGACCGATTTATAAAATACGATGAAGACATTATACACGATGAGAAACTGAAGAAAGAAGAAATACTGGAAGAAAAGGAACTGAAAAAAGAAAAAGAAGCTGAAAATTACGATGAATGACCGGTCAATAACTGGCATGAACTTTTGAGGTTTCTGTTAGTTTACAGCTAAAATATCACATAAACAGATATTTTAGCTTTTTTGTTATGTCTTTGTTATATCTTTGTTGCCTCTACTACGCGTTAATTATAAATTCATTAAACGATTCAAAAAATGAAAACACTTGTTACGTCGGTATTATTTGCCCTATGTGCCGTATCATTAATGGCCCAATCGCCTGCCAACCTGAAGTTAAACCTTGAAAAAGGCAAAGTTTACACCATAAAATCTACCAGTAAACAGGTGATCCAACAAACGTACAATGGACAACAGTTTTCCATTGACGTCAATGCCAACAATGTGATCACCTGCAAGGTCCTTCAACAAGTGAATGATGTCATGGATATGGAGTTTAGATTTGACACCATTGCATCAAAAATAAGCTCACCCATGTTCAACAAAGAAACGAATTCCGCTAAGCCGGCCGGCAGCGACCCCCAGGAAATACTGATGAATAAGCTAAGCACCTACAAGTTGATAGCTAAGATTTCAACAGCCGGAAAATTTATTTCCTTTGTAAACTATGGACAATTCAAGGACAGCGTCCTATTTGTGATGGACTCAATTCCTGCCACAAAAAGAGATGATGCCAGAAAGCTGGCCGATGTCCTGTTGAAGGAAACGGCCCTGCAAAGCATGGTGGAACCTTTGTTCGCCTATCTGCCTGAAAAGGCAGTGAAAACCGACGATAGCTGGGAGACCTCCTTTTTTATTGTTGCCAGCAACATTTCCATGCTGTCCCTGAATTCCTATACACTAAAGGGTGTGGAAAACAATCAGGCTAACGTAACAGGCACCTCTGAAATCGAATCAATGCCTTCAAACGACCCAAATGCACAGATGACACAGGAGCTGAAAGGTAAATCTACTTTTGACGGAAGCATCGACCTTAAAACCGGACTAATCAGGAAAAGCACTTCCAAAACCCAATTTGAAGGATCCACTACAGTCAAGAACAATGGTGAAGAAATGAAAATGCCGATGAAAATTGATGGGGAGACTACAACAACAATGACAAAATAAGTTTTACTAAAATGACTTATAAAATTTTAATCTTACTTTTTTGCCTGGTAGCAGTGAATGCAAATGCCAGACAAGTGGTAACTGGAAGTTTGACCGATAAGGAAACGACAAAACCAATTGAAGCCGCAAATGTGGAATTGTTGTTATTGCCTGACAGTACGACATTAGACAATTCGAAAACCAACTCAGAGGGGCTCTTTATTTTTTACAAAGCCGACACGCTTCACTCCTATTGCTTAAGAGTAAAGCACATAAACTACAAAACCATCGTATGGAAGGTAGCTCCTAAAAATAAAAGCATGATCAACAATGTAGGATCTATAACTGTTGAGCCGAATACCTATAATATTAAGGAACTTGTTGTAAATGGCACCAAAGTGAGCGTCACGGAATTGGGCGACAGAACCATCTATGGAATACCGGATGAATTCAGAAAAAGCTCGACAGATGGACTCGACGTGCTTCGAAAAGTGCCTTCCGTACAGGTCGATTATCTGAATGAGGATATAACTGTCAACGGAAAGTCAAACATTAAGATTGAAGTGGACGGCATCAGCAGGGATAAAGGATACCTGAAAAGACTGCATCCTTCTCAGATCAGCAAAATGGAAGTCATCACCAGTCCATCCGGAAAATACGATGCAGAAGTGGATGCGGTCATTAACATCGTGACCAATCCGGCCATGCGTTATGGCCTGAAAGGAATGGCTTACCTTGGTGCAATGCCCATTAGTTCAGACTCCTATATGGGCATGTCCAATGCAAGTCTGGATTATGGATTGGAAAAAGTCTCCTATTATGTTGCTGCAAATTATATGCCCCAACATTTTCAGATAGGTTCAGAGATGAACCGTGTTGCCGGGAATGAGAGCATTCAAAGGAATAGCATCAACGCTTACGAAGGTGGTTACAGCAATGTCAGTCTGGGTTTGATTTACGATCCGGATGAATTGAACGACATCAACCTCAATATTTCCTACAACAATTCTGCGAATAGTACCGAAAACGATATCTGGAACTATACCAGTGGTGACATAAACAGTATTTTAAGGACTGTCAGTCAATCGAAAAGCGACAACAAAGGGCTTACATCCTCGCTGTTTTACAAGCATAAGTTTGACAAGAAAACCCAGCACGGATTGGAAGCTGAACTGAACTATTTCAACAGCCTCAAAAATAATTCGATCACCAATTTCCGGAACACTTATTTCAATTCTGTCGATACAACGGAACTTTTCAGCAGTGACTGGCAAAAAGAATATACCGACACCAAAGTCCAGAATCTTTGGGGTCAAACAAATTACACATTGCCATTCGACAGTGTGTACACCTTTAATATAGGAGTCAGTGCCAACTACAACAAGTACAGTACTGACAATACCAGCTCTCTGATCGTTGCCAACAATATGGATTATTCCGATTTACGCACGGGGGGGTATGCTGAATTGGCACGAAATTTCAAGAAAGGCAGTCTCCGGATTGGATCGAGGTTTGAGTCCTCACACGTGATCATCAATTCGTCCGTACCTCACAATTACAGCTCACCGCTACCCTACGCCAACGGTTCCTACAAGATCAACGACGTCAATACCATTAAGCTGGCTTATTCCAGGAGAGTGATCAGACCATCCAGCGGACAGCTCAATCCTTTTGTCAGTGTGATAGACAGCCAGACAATCAGTCGTGGAAATCTGGACCTGAAACCTGCTTACAGAGACAACGTCCAGTTGACATACAATTCCCAGCTAAAAATCAGGAAACTGACGTTCAATCTGTCGCCTCAGCTTTTTTACGAATATAAGACCGGACTTATTGAAAACGTCTTGCGCAAGAACAGCACAACAAATCAATTCGAAAGCACACCGTTAAATATATCCAACGGTTACGAAGCCGGATGTGGTTTGTCGGTGAATTCTCAGATAGGAAAAATCATGTTTAACTCGAATTTCAGATACTCGTTTAACCACATCGATCAGTACCTCGATCAAATTAATGCCATGAACCAACACAACTGGAACTGGAACTCATTTGTGATGTTCCCACTGCCCAAAGACTTTCAGTTTATAGCCATGGCTTATTTAACCGGACCGATACTGAACGGACAAACCCTAACTAAGTCTTCCGGCTTTTACATGGGTGGTGTAAACAAACAGTTTAAGGCCAACCACTCCATTCGGTTGTTTGCATTCAATCCCTTTTCCAAAAAGTTTTTCAACAGTGAAACGACCATCCGGAACAGTTCCTTTTATCAGAGACAAAACACCTATATGAACAGTCAGGGCAGCTTCATGCTGATGTATGCCTATTCCTTTAAACTGGGTAAGACCATTGATAAGGCAAAACACAGTGTAGAGCAGCAGGTTCAGGATAATATACTGAAACTGCCGGTGAATTTCTAAGTACACCCCATTTAGGTGTTACTTTAATTTACCCTTTTCCCGTAATAAACGTTCGAAACAGGGACCCTTTTCCATTAGTATTTTACCATATTTCTTTAAAACCGGTTGGTCAATGACTTTGTTGTTTTCCAATTTGATTTTAAAAGATTCGATCATGCATGAATTGAACGCCTGGACAATTTGTGGCAGTCGTTCTTCAGAAATATAATCAACCAATAACAACGTGGTTACATTTTGATCCCAAACATAATCCATTTCGGTTTTATTCAGGATATTGGCAGCAACAAAGACTAACGGCTCTGCGTCTTTACATCGTAAAGTGAATTCGTTGCCTATGGCAGCCTTCACAGCAGGTACATACTCTGCATTTGATATTGTTCCTTCAGATAATTTTATGGCCATTGCCACAAAAATAAGGGAATCGTGTTCGCTTCCTATCAATATGGTCACTTGCATGGTCAGTGGAACACCATCAATGACGACTTCGTCGCTACTTGCATTGTAAATATTATCCATCCAACCCACTACTTGCTTCGACTCATCGATTCGGGATGCTCTTGAAAAATCGAATTTGCAATCCTGAGCTAATACATTAAAGACAGATAAAAGGAGTAAAGTACAGATTAAAAAGAGTATCGAGACGACTTTTCTGATTGAAAAAACTGGATTCTTTTTCATATGTTTGATTTTTTAGTCTATCGGCGAACTTGGTTATACAGTTTAACCCTATTTTTATTTCAAACACTTCGGGTGGTCAGCCCTTTCACATCAGACCGGCTTTGGTTTTCAGAACCTTACAATAACAATCTTAATTATAAATAGTTTATAAAAAACGACTTTAAAATTAAAAGCCACACCACCAAATAAAAAGTTTGGTATTCAAGACAATTCGTCTATTTTTGTGTAGATATTCTTATAAATCAATACCTCCCTTTATGACTCAAAAACTGATAACCCTTGTTGCTCTGACAACACTCCTGATTACTGCTCCAAGTATGGCACAAGACCTTGTACAGTGGCGTGGAGCTGACAGAAGCGGTATTTACGACGAAACCGGATTATTGAAAGAATGGCCGCTGGAAGGACCAAAATTGCTTTGGAACTTCGATGGTCTGGATAAAGGTTATTCATCCGTAACCATAGCCGGTGGAAAAATATTCACAACCGGTGAAACGGAGGGTATTGGTACATTGTATGCTTTAAGCATGGATGGAGCACTCCTCTGGAAAAAAGAATACGGCAAAGAATGGAACGATGCCTACCCTGCAGCACGTACTACACCGGTCTACTACAAAGGATTTCTGTATATGGCTACCGGTCATGGTGAAGCTCTTTGCCTGAATGCCGAAACAGGCCAGAAAGTCTGGGGTGTTGATATGAAAGCAAAATTTGGTACCCGCATTCCCAAATTTGGGTATGTAGAAGCTCCTGTCATTTTCGACGACAAAATCTATTTTACACCAGGTGGAGAAAGTGTCTCCATTGTGGCCTTGAATCCCAAGACCGGTGAAACGATGATGGAATCGAAAACAACAGGTGAAGAGTCTTCCTATTGCTCGCCCCTATTGTACCATTATAAGGATAAAGATTACATATCGACATCTTTGGCCGGAAACGTCATTGGTATTGATGCCAGCGACGGTAGCTTTTTATGGAAAGTCCCACAGATCAATACCTACAACATTCATGCCAATACACCACTTTACAAGGATGGCCACATTTTCAACCTGACTGGATACAAAGGAGGTGGTGTTATGTTGAAACTGTCTGATGACGGAAAAAGCGTGACGGAACTTTGGCGCAATACGACTCTGGACAACCAAATGGGCGGAGCTATCTGGATCAACGATCACATCGTTGGCTCGGGTCATGAAAGCGATCGCAACTGGCAATGTCTGGATGCAAAAACTGGTCTGGTGCTCTACAAAACAAACGCCATCGGCAAGGGTGCTGTCGTTTACGCAGACGGCTTGTATTATTGTTACAGCGAAACCGGAGAATTGGGCATCATGGAACTGAACGAAACGGGATTTGTGCTCAAGTCAAAATTCCGCATTCAACTGGGAAGCGAGCAACATTGGGCACATCCGGTGATTGAAAATGGCATTTTGTATTTGAGACACGGTAAATCCTTAATGGCTTATTCCTTAAAAAAATAGATCGATCATTTTGCAAAAAGAAAAATTGACAAATAAGAGAATCACTATCATTTTGGTAACAACAGCAAGCTTCAGTTTGTTGTTGTTGCTTTTTTGGCTGTTAAACGATCCGACCAAAGACTTCGTTGTAAACAATCCCGGGATGGATAAGCTCAACTTAAAGGCACAAGCTGCGAGTACGGAAAACATTGTCATTGGGGAGCATTTCACCAGACTAAGCACTTATGCCTCAACGCTTACAGGACAATGGCCAACATTCAGAGGATCAAATCAGGATAACATCGTTAAAACCAATATACCGGTCAATGTAGATTGGAAAACGAAAGCGCCTAAAATACTTTGGTCGGTACCAACTGGAGAAGGTCATGCTTCGCCTGTCATTTACAATGGACTGGTCTATTTTATCGATTACAACGAAAAAGATAAAGCGGATGTCTTAAAATGCTTTTCCCTGGAAACCGGAAAAGAATTGTGGCGAAGGTGGTACAATGTTCACATCAAACGAAATCACGGTATGTCGCGGACAATTCCAGCCGTGAATGAAAAATATGTAGTGACAATGGGGCCACGTTGCCATGTCATGTGCACCGACCGACTGACGGGTGATCTATACTGGGGCATTGACCTCGAGAAAAAATACCAGACCAAAACACCGCTTTGGTACACCGGACAATGTCCCATCATAATCAATGATGTGGCCATCCTGGCCGTTGGAGGTAGTTCGTTGATGATCGGTGTGGATTGCAAGACCGGGACCGTTTTGTGGGAAACACCAAACGATAAAAAATGGGAAATGTCCCATTCATCGATCCTGCCGGTGACCATCCTGAACAAAAAAATGTTTGTTTATGCTTCCATTGGAGGCATCTGCGGAGTTTCAGCCGAAGAGGCTGACATGGGAAAAATACTCTGGGAAATCACCGATTGGGCACCCTCTGTAGTTGCTCCCTCCCCTGTCTACATTGGAAACAATCAGCTATTTTTGACAGCTGGATACGGTGCTGGTGGTGCAATCATTCAATTGTCCGAAAAAAATGGCGTTATTTCAGCCCGTACGGAATCCAAATTTACGCCCCAGGAAGGATTGGCTTCGGAACAGCAAACGCCCATCCTTCAAAATGGATATATATATGGTATTTTGCCCAAAGATGCAGGAGCAAACAGAAATCAGTTTGTATGTTACAAAACGTCCGACCTGAAAACACCGGTTTGGCAAAGCGGAAAAGCGAACCGGTTCGGACTGGGACCTTACATTCAGATTAACGATCTAATCCTGATTCTGAACGATGAGGGTACATTGAACATGATCGAGGCTTCCACGAAATCTTTCAGGCAAATGAACCAGAAAAAGTTATTTGAAGGTACAGATGCATGGGGGCCTATGGCTTATGCGGATGGATACCTGCTTTTACGCGATTCAAAGACGATTTATTGTTTGGATTTAAAACCCTGATAGGATGAAGAAAATTATACTAACCTACGTGCTGATTGCGGCTTTTATCCTTGGATTGGTCCTCCTTGGAAAATACATCATTAAGCCCGATTACGACAATCAAACAAAAAATCCATACGAGCTGAACTTAGACAGCATCGGACAAATTGCAAAGGAAAAATACGGTGATTACCATTCATCCATCTTCGCATTGCCTTTTAAAACGGCAAAAGCTTTGGCAGTAGATACTGCTAATAATCTCTACGTCTCGGGGGATGGCAAAATGCTGATTCTGTCACAAACGGGTGAAAAAAAAGGAGAATTTGAGACGAATAAGAAGACGGCAACAGCAATAGCTATCAGCAGCGATAAAACCATTTATGCTGCATTTGAGAATCAAATTTTCACCTATTCCGCCGATGGAAAAATTCTTCAGAAAGGACCGGTATTTGAAGCAGAATCGTACATAACTTCCATAGCCATTCATGCTGATCTGGTGTATATGGCGGATGCAGCACTGGCGTTGGTCTATGTGTATAAAACAGATGGCACTTTTGTCAGGTCGATCGGCGCCAGAGACAACAAAGATGTCTCAACGTTTATTCTACCAAGCTATTATTTTGATGTAGCGGTTGCTCCCGATGGTACACCCTGGGTTGCCAATACAGGTAAACACAAGCTGGTCAATTTCGGCTCCGACGGTGAATTGAAAACATCCTGGGGTGAACCCTCATCGGATGTAGAAGGTTTTTGCGGTTGTTGCAATCCTTCGCATTTTGCCATACTGGAAGATGGATCGTTTATCACCGCTGAAAAAGGGATTGTACGGGTAAAAAAATACAGTGCGGAAGGTAAATTCGAATGTGCAGTTGCTGGCCCTGAACGGTTTAAGCCGGGGGCAACAGGACTTGACATTGCCGTTAATTCAGAAAATGAGATATTGGTACTTGAACCCGGTGCCGGTAAGATTCACCTATTCAAATCAAAAAGATAGTCTAAAATGAGCGAAAAGAAAATAGAGAAATCAAAACTTCTAAAACCGGAAAGCCCCATAAACAGGCGCGACTTTTTCAAAACCGGTTTACGAGCAGCTGCATTTTTATCTTTGGTCTCTGTTACCGGATATAGTTTGAGTAAATCCATGTCCGATGACCAGGTATGGCAGATTGATCCCAATAAGTGTGTTCAATGTGGTCGTTGCGCTACCAATTGCGTGCTAAATCTATCGGCTGTGAAATGCATGCATGAGCATAAAATGTGTGGTTACTGCGATTTATGCGGTGGCTATTTGAAACCACAGGCAAAAAACCTGAATACTGCAGCCGAAAATCAGCTGTGCCCTACAAAAGCATTGAAACGCACCTTTGTGGAAACACCTTATTACAAGTACGATGTCGATGAGGATTTGTGCAACGGTTGCGGAAAATGTGTAGAGGGTTGCGGTGCATTTGGAAATGGCTCGCTGCAGTTGCAAATCAATCACGATGTTTGCAAAAATTGCAACCAATGTGCCATCGCAACGGTTTGTCCGGCTGAAGCTATCAAGCGGATCCCGGCAAACAAAGCTTATTTGCTCAGACAGGGTTTTTAGGAAATTTACTATTGAAACACGAACTAAAGAAAATCATCCAGGTGGGAAAAATTAAATACATACTAATCAGTCTTCTACTATTTATCCTGAGTCAGGGAAGCAGTGCAGAGCAGCGATTTCCGGCGCCCGAATTTGAATCTGGCTACGTCATTCCCGAAACGCAAACAGTTGCCCCAAGAGCACTGACTTTTGAATACCTCGATGTGGTAGTCCTTTTCGTGCTTTTGTCCTTGATGAGCTGGTTTGTTCTGAAGAAACGATCGCGCACAGGCATTCTATGGACAAGTATATTCTCAATCATTTATTTTGGCATCTTTCGCATCGGTTGTGTCTGTTCGGTTGGTTCCCTGCAGAATGTGACGCTTTCCCTGTTTCAGTCGGATTACATCATACCGGTTACCGTTATTGCTTTTTTTGCCCTTCCATTAATTTTCACCCTGTTTTTCGGACGAACATTCTGTGCCGGTGTCTGCTTTATGGGTGCCGTACAGGATCTGGTCAATATCAAGCCCATCTCCATACCAACCTGGCTGAGCAAACCCCTCAAGGCAATACCGTATATTTACCTGACACTGGCAGTCCTGCTTGCTGCATCAGGAGCTGATTTCATCATTTGCCGGTACGATCCCTTCATTGGCCTTTTTCGAATGAATATGACGTTTGGCATGTTTGTTTTCGGTGCCGTTATCCTGATTCTGGGCATATTTATCGGACGACCCTACTGCCGGTTCCTTTGTCCGTATGGCGTGCTCCTGAGTTGGATGTCAAAACTTTCCTTCCGGCATACCACCATCACACCAACAGTTTGCATTCAATGCAAACTTTGCGACCGATCCTGCCCCGTTGATGCCATCAATAAACCGGTGGACATCAAACCGGAAGCGGTGGACAAAGGCAGAAACCGATTGATCTTACTGTTCGTTTTACTACCGGTTTTTGTTTTTACCGGAGGATTTCTGGCATCCAGATTGTCCAAACCCCTTTCTGCCACGCATCCCACAGTGAGTCTTGCGCAGGAGATCAAATGGGAAACGGATCACCATAAGAAAACAGGCTCGGAAGAATCGGAGGCTTTTCATACCAGTGGCATCCAGGAACAACAACTGTTTTTTGAAGCCGGGCAGATCCAGTCCTTTTTTTACACCGGATCCTGGTTGGGTGGTGCATTCTTAGGTTTCATTTTTGGTATTGCGTTGATAAAAACGTCCATTGTACGCAGACAGACGGATTATGAACCCGATCGCGGCGATTGTGTCAGTTGTGGCAAATGCTACAAATACTGTCCGGTTGACAAACAAGTTTAATTTATAATTTTCAGAATATGTCCGATAAATCAAGCATCAAAACGCTGTCAAAATACCTCGTCCTGCTTTCGATCGCAGTTATTTCGATTGTAAGTATCTTTATGATTGCGAATTACCTGCAACTGAAGTTACACAACCCAATCGAAAGCAGTACCATTGATACCCTGGTGAAAAAGCTGGATGCATCGGGCGATGACCAGCAGCTACGCGAGCAGATCCGGGCGGTGGATTTGATTTCACGGAAAGCCTATTTTTCATCACTCTGGCAAATAAAGACCGGTGCCTGGATTTTACTTGGATTTGCCTTACTTTTCCTGCTTTCCATTAAGATTTACACCCAAAAGGAATCAATTGATAGCTCTCCTGTCGGGAAACAGGAACCTTTCTGGTCCCTCAAATCGAAAGAAAGAAAATGGATGATCCTAAGTATAGGCGGTTTGGCTGTGGTGGCCCTCCTACTCTCCTTATTCTCCAACCAATATTACACTGATTTCAGTGGATACACAGCCAACACGACTCCATCTGAAACGAGTGGCGACAGCCCGAATATAAGCCTCGCTGGAAAAGACTCAACCGCTCAGGACTCCGTAGCTCTAGTTACAGATTCAATCGACACCCCCGATTTTCCTACCGATGCAGAAATCCGGATAAATCACCCCAGTTTTAGAGGTCCCTTTGGATTGGGAATAAACTTCAGGACTAAAATACCAACCGATTGGGACGGTGCTTCCGGCAAAAACATTGTCTGGAAAAAACCACTGCCTTTGCCCGGACTGAATTCACCGGTGATTTGGGGAAATAATTTATTTATAGCCGGGGCAAATGCAACAACTAGAAAGGTTTTTTGTTACAACAGATTGAATGGAAAGTTGATTTGGGCGCAAGAGGTGAAAAACATACCCGGTAGTCCATCCTCTTCACCAAAAGTGACCAACGATACGGGGTATTCAGCATCCGGTTTATGCACCGATGGAAAACGGGTGTATGCCATTTTTGCGAACGGCGATCTGGTTTGTTTTGATAACGAGGGGAAACAACTGTGGGCAAAAAACCTGGGTGTACCCAACAACCATTATGGGTATGCATCGTCGCTGCAATTCTACAAAGACAAGTTGATTGTGCAGTACGACAACAACAAGTCGTGTAAACTTATGGCACTCTCCACCCATACCGGTATCGAAATCTGGAGCACCAAGAGAGAAGGCCAGATTTCCTGGTCCTCGCCCATTATTGTACCAAAAGGTAAAAGTGCAGAGATCATTGTAAACAACTCACCCAATGTTGCTTGTTACAATGCTGAAACCGGCAAAGAAAAATGGAAGGTGGATTGTCTGACGGGAGAAATAGGACCATCGCCTGCCTACGGAAATGGAATGGTGTTTGTAGCAAACGAATACGCCAAAATGATCGGTTTGAAAGACGGTAAAGTGGTTTGGGAAAAATACGAATACCTTCCGGATGTTTCAAGTCCGGTAGCTTACAAAGACTTTGTTTTCTTTACAACCTCTTACGGGGATATGGTTTGCGTCAGTCAAAAGACCGGTGATGTTATCTGGCACAACGAATTTGACAATGGTTTTTACGGTTCACCGGTCGTAGTTGATGGTAAACTGTATTGCATCGACAGAACCGGAGTCACCGTCATAGTCCAGGCAAGCGGTGAATTTAAGCTGATAAGTCAACCGGCCCTGGGTGAAAAATCGGATTGTACACCGGCATTCTCAGATGGAATGATTTATGTACGTGGTCACAAGAATTTGTATTGCATCGGCAGAAAATAGTTTAAATAAATGGTCACAGACTTCCAACATAGTATAGAAAATATCCTGGCGGAAACCGGAACTCACAAAAACAACCTGATTCCGATCCTTCAGGCCATACAGGCTGAATTCAACTATCTCCCTCAGCAGGCCTTGGAGAAGGTATGCGAACTGACGGAGATTACACAGTCTCAAATAACCGGTGTTTCGACTTTTTATTCACAGTTTAGGCATTCACCTGCCGGTAAACACAGCATCAAGGTCTGCGTAGGTACGGCCTGCCATGTGAAAGGTGCCATGCAGGTATTCGATGCCTTTAAGCGCAATCTGAAACTGGAAGGAAACAAGGATACCGATGCTGAGGGACTTTTCACACTGGAACAAGTAGCCTGCCTCGGTTGTTGTACCCTGGCTCCCGTTGTCCAGATCGACAAAGTGACGTATGGTCATGTCAGTCAGAATGAAATACCCCAGGTATTGGAAGATTTTCTGGGGAAAGCCAATCAGAACGAATCAAAGGAGACCAATTTTACCCGTACAGAACTGAAAAAAGGAGAAATCCGGCTTGGTTTGGGTTCCTGTTGTGTGGCCAGCGGAAGCGCCGAAATACAGGAAGAAGTGCAGCAAACACTCAGCAAAAACAATCTGGCAATCAACGTCAAGCAAGTGGGCTGCGTAGGCATGTGCCATCAGGTACCTCTGCTCGAGATCATTGAAGAAAACAAGGAATCGGTCTTGTACTCCAAAGTCAAGCCGGAAGACGTCAAAGCCATCCTGTTGAAGCATTTCAAACCGGTGAGTTTCAGAAATCGGCTAAAAAGCAGGTTTAATAGTGTCGTAGAAAACCTGTACTACAATCCGGAGATTTCGGCTGTGACAAACAGACATCTGGATGTACGTGAAAAGCAGGTGGACAACTTCCTGAACAAGCAAAAACACATAGCCACGGAATTGAAGGGATCCATCAATCCTGTTGACATCCAGGAATACAAGGCAAACGGAGGTTTCGAGGCCCTGCATCGTTGTTTGAACGACCTGACCCCGGAGCAAGTGGTGGAGCAGATAAAGATAAGTGGAATCAGAGGTCGTGGAGGAGCAGGTTTTCCGACCTGGATTAAATGGAATTTTGTACAGAAAGAGCAACGTGCTGAAAAGTACGTCATCTGCAACGGCGACGAAGGCGACCCGGGTGCCTTTATGGACCGGATGTTGCTCGAATCATTCCCATTCCGCATCATTGAAGGATTAATTATTGCAGCCTATGCAACTGGTGCGACAAAAGCCTATCTATACATACGCGCGGAATATCCCCTCGCTGTTAAACGGATACAGGATGCCATCCTTGAATGCAAGAACCACCATTATCTGGGAGATCATTTGCTCAGCAGTACGTTCTCCCTCGATATGGAAGTATTTCAGGGAGCCGGGGCCTTTGTCTGCGGTGAGGAAACTGCCCTGATCGCATCCATGGAAGGCGAACGCGGTATGCCCAGAATCAGACCGCCCTACCCTGCCAAACAAGGACTCTTTGAGTACCCCACCTTAGTGAATAATGCTGAAACCCTGGCCAGCATAGCCTGGATCATTCGGAATGGAGCCGATAAATTCAATGCCATCGGCACAACAGACAGTTGCGGTACCAAGGTCTTCGCCCTGGCCGGAAAAGTGGCGCGCGGCGGGCTGATTGAAGTGCCCATGGGCATCACCATCAATGAGATCGTGAACGACATCGGGGGCGGTATTCAGAATGACAAGAAATTCAAGGCCGTACAAATTGGAGGTCCCTCCGGAGGTTGTATTCCGGCATCCTTAGGCGACACACCCGTTGATTTCAAGCACCTCATCGGCATAGGTGCGATGATGGGATCTGGTGGACTGGTCGTATTGGATGAAACGGATTGCGCAGTGGACATAGCACGGTACTTTCTCAGTTTTACGCAAAATCAGTCGTGTGGAAAGTGTGTCTTCTGCCGCACGGGCACCAAGCACATGCTGACCATACTCGAACGAATCTGCAACGGGCAGGGCAAAATGGAAGACCTGGATTTGCTGGAGAACTTAGCCCACAAAATCATCAAAGGCAGTCTTTGCGGCTTGGGTAAAACCGCTCCCAACCCGGTACTGACCTCCTTGCGTTATTTTCGCGAGGAATACATTGCCCATATAAACGGACAATGTCCGGCCAAAAAATGCCCGGCACTGATCAAATACACCATAGACGACAGCTGCATCGGATGCACCAAATGTGCCCAGAATTGTCCGGTGGATGCCATTGAAAACCGTCCGCACGAACTCCACCACATTGACGGTGAAAAGTGCATCAAATGTGATGTTTGCCGAATGGTTTGTCCCATCGATTCCGTTAAAATCATCTCCTGAACGTATTTATCTACTACTAAATGCCTGAAATAAAGATCAATAATATAGCCCTTAGTGCAAGTCCGGATGAAACCATTTTATCCGTAGCCAAGCGCGCCGGAATACCAATACCTACCATGTGCTGGATCAAGGAATTCAAACCTTCCACCTCTTGCATGGTCTGTGTGGTCCAGGATTTGCGGAACGGTAAGATTGTGACTTCTTGCTCTGCCCTGGTTGAAGAAGGGATGGATATCAGTACCGACAATGAGGAAGTGCTGGATATGCGGAAAAGCGCCCTGGACCTTCTTTTAAGCGAACATAACGGCGATTGCGAAGCTCCCTGCCAACGGGTCTGTCCGGCCGAAATGAATATTCCGCTGATGAACCGGTTGATTTCACAGAATCGTATGAACGAGGCCCTCAAAGTGGTGAAGGAAACCATAGCCATTCCGGCCATCCTGGGCTATATTTGCCCGGCTCCCTGTGAAAAGGCCTGCCGTCGGAAAGACATTGACGAACCGGTTTCCATATGCTTGCTCAAACGATTTGTAGGAGAAAAGGATTTAAACGCAGGTAAAGTTGCAACGTCACTTAAGGAGCCCGTCAACGGAACCCGAATAGCCATCATCGGTTCAGGCGCTGCTGGTCTGTCTGCTGCATTTTACCTGGCCAAAAAGGGCTTCATCTGCCATATTTACGATAGCAATGAGTTACCCGGAGGCATGCTTCGGACAGCTGTAACGGAAGAACGACTTCCACGGAAAGTTTTGGATCAGGAAATTGAAGCTCTTAAATCCTTACACGTGGAATTTTATCAGAATCAGACGATCGGTACCTCCAACATCGAAAACAAACTTTCGCACAACTATCCGTATATTCTTTTTGCAACCGGAGCTGCCAATAGCATCCAAACGGACGGTTTTGTACAGACAACGGATTCCGACCTGAAAGAACTGATCCTTTATAAGGTAAACAATTGCACGATTTTTGCTCCAACTCAGGTTCCATCCAAAAGCAACCTGGCAGTCAGAGCAGCCGCTTTGGGACGTAAATCCAGCGAATGGATCGTGGAATTCATTGAAAAAAAACGGGTTTCCAAGTCTGAGCATCGATTCAATTCCGTTTACAGACGGATTACCGTTGAAGATCGGGATGAATTCCTAAAAGAAGCGAAAAATCATTCCCCCCAGGAAAAAATCGTGGAACATCTCCAGGGATTTTCACTGGCGGAAGCCATCAAGGAAGCTACACGCTGCCTGCATTGCGATTGCCGCAAAAAAGAGGTTTGTGTTTTAAGGGCGTTATCATCCGATTATAAGGCCAGCCAGCGGGTTTACACTTTAGCCACACATCCGAAAACGGTCCGGAATACCGATCACAATTTGATTGTCTTTGAATATTTAAAGTGCATTAAATGTGGCATTTGCATCCAGACTGCGCAAGCAGAAGGCGATAGAACCGGATTTGCATACGTTGGTCGTGGATTTGATGTTCAACTGGCCATACCCATCGAAAAAAACATACGTGAACTAACCGATAAAACGGTGATAAGTTGCGCGAAAAACTGCCCAACGGGTGCCATCTCCCTGAAAAAAGACTAAAATGAAAAAACTCGTTCTATTCCTATTTTCAGTGCTTTTTTCCCTGCACAACTTTGCACAAACAGGCATCAGCTGGCCCAATTACCGGGGAAACAACATATTGAACGGTGTCTCAAACAGCACCTTCAACACACCCATCAAGCAGGTCTGGTCGTTTAAGACCAACGACGAAATCAAATCATCGCCCATCATTAGCGAGAATATGATATTCATTGGGTCTACGGACGGTTCTCTCTATGCCTTGGATAAATCCGGGGCTTTAAAATGGAAATTCAAAACCGAGGCATCCATCGAAGCTTCGCCCATCGTGATAAAAAAAACCGTCGTGGTAGGTAGTATGAGCGGCATGGTTTATGCATTGGATTACAAAACCGGCAAGGTTAAATGGAAATACAAAACCGGTGGACAAGTTCTTGGTTCGGCAAACTGGCTTTCCGATGGCACCAACATCCAGATTCTGGTACCAAGCTACGATTTTAACCTGTACAGCATCAACCTGAAAACCGGTAAGCTGAACTGGAAATGCGAAACAGACAACTACCTGAATGGTGCAGCAGCTACCGATAATACGAAGATTGTCATTGGTGGCTGTGACTCCTATTTACACGTTATCGACGCTAAAACCGGAAAAAAGAAGGCCAGGATTGAGATCGGTACCTATGTGGCAGAATCGGCAGCCATGACTGAAAACCTGGCTTTCGTCGGTGATTACGATGGCGGATTTACCTGCATCAATCTGGTCAGCAATAAAGTTAAATGGAAATTCCTCAATCCAAAAGGGACGCCTTTCCTGAGCACCCCGGCGGTCAATATGGATAAAGTCATCATTGGTTCACACGATAAAAAAGTGTATTGCTTCAACAAGAAAACCGGCAAAATACTGTGGACCCATCAAACCTATGGCAAGATTGAAAGCTCAGCTGTCATTTTGAAAAATAAAGTAGTCATTTGCTCAAACGATGGAATCATTCATTTCCTGTCCATCGCCACCGGAAAAAAACTGTACAGCTATGATCTTGGGATAGCCATGAAAAGTAGTCCGGCCATCATCAACGATTTTATGATTGTAGCGGGTAAAGATGGGAAAGTTTATGCATTTAAGGGTTCAAAATAAAACACTATGAAAATCGCATACCTGCTGCCCGGATCGGGCGGGTCATTCTATTGTGGCAATTGTACGCGGGATAAGGTCCTGATCAAATCGCTGAAAGAAACCGGACATGAAATACTCATGATCCCCATGTATCTGCCCTTGAATCTGGATCAGTGCGAAACGGACGCACCCATATTTTATGGTGCCGTGAATATCTACCTGAAGCAAATTAGTCCACTTTTAAAAAGACTTCCCAATGGGCTAAAAAGGTTCCTGGACTCAGAAAAAGTGTTGCGTTTTGTGGGCAAACTATCCGGATCGACCAGCGCACAGGGCAACGAAAGCATGACCATCTCCATGCTTCAGGGCAAAGATGGAAAACAGTCGGAAGACCTGGATACCCTGATAAACTGGTTAAAGGAAAACGAGAAACCCGATGTGGTGCACCTTTCGAACGCCCTTCTTTCCGGTATGGCGGAGAGGTTAAAGAAAGAGCTGAATTGCGCAGTGGTTTGTACCCTTCAGGACGAAGACGAGTGGGTGGATGCCATGAGAGAACCTTACGGTTTGAACACCTGGAAATTGATTGAAAAAAATGCCGGATACATTGATGCATTTATTGCCGTCAGCGAATATTACGCCCAATTGATTGTATCTAAAATAAAGGTGCCTGCGGAAAAAATGCATGTGATACCAAACTGTACCGGTCTGGATTCGATCCGTCAGAATAAACACGATGAGAGCTTTCATACCATTGGTTACATGTCTAAGATCAGTAGTCTTTTCGGAGCCGACTTGCTTTTCGACGCGTTTGTGGAATTGAAAAAAGAGGCCCAATTTTCAGGTCTGAAACTCAAATATACCGGTGGTTATACCGATGATTACAAAAAAGTGGTTCGTACCATCAAACGGAAATCGAAACAGTATCACCTGGAAAACGATGTGGAATTTTTCGACGACCTCACCTACTCAGGAAAAAAACAATTTCTGGATTCCATCAGTTTGTTTTGCGTTCCCTCCAGAAGAAAAGAAGCATTCGGCATTCAGATACTCGAAGCTTTTGCTGCCGGAGTGCCTTCGGTCATGCCCAATATTGGGGGATATCCCGAGATCATTACGAAAAGCAAGGCCGGCTTACTGTATGAACCGGATGATGCAGAAAATCTGACAAACACCCTCAAACAAATACTTTCGGATAACGTTTTATACAAGGAACTCAGAGACAACTGTCATAAATCCATTCAAACGGTTTTTAACACTACCGAACAAGCCAACAAAATGCTGGAAGTTTACAAACAATTATAGACCATGCTACGATTTGAAAATATATCCAAGTCATTCGATACACAGATTATCCTTGACTCTGTCAACTTTGAAATTGAAAAAGGCGACACTGCAGCTATTTTGAGCCCTTCCGGTTCAGGTAAGACCACTTTCCTGAACATTGCCGGTACCCTCGACCAGGCCGATTCGGGCGCAGTCTTTTTCAACAATCAGAATATCGGTCTGATGTCAGAAAAAGAACGAAGTCTGTTCAGAAACAAGCACATCGGTTTTATTTTTCAAATGCACTATCTGCTGCCACAATGCACTGTCTTAGAGAATGTTCTGATACCCACACTGACCTACACCAATAAAACAGACAAGTTGGAGGCCAAAAAAAGAGCGGACTATTTACTCGAAAAAATTGGCATGATGGAACATCGGAACAAACTTCCCGGACAACTTTCCGGTGGCGAGTGCCAACGAACAGCTTTTGTGAGGGCATTGATCAACCAACCGGAACTGATTCTGGCTGACGAACCCACTGGATCGCTTGATGAACAAAGTGCCGCCATTCTTTCCACTGAACTGATTCACTTGAACAAAGAATTCAACACCACGCTCATCGTTGTGACGCATTCCCTTCAGTTGGCTGAAAAAATGAACAAAACCTGGCGCATTCACAACCACAAACTGATTGCAGATTAGCACTTGTAAGCAAAAAAAACATGAATCAATTCAGACTATTACTTCAAAATTTAAAATACTTCCGGAAGGAACATGCACTGCTTTTTGCAGGTATGATCCTGAGTACAGCTATTCTGACATGCGCACTCATCATCGGCGACTCGGTAAAGTATAGTCTGAATACCCTTGTGTCCAAAAGACTCGGCCAGACCCAGCAAATCGTACTGACCCAGGAACGGTTTTTTCCGGCTACCTTCTCCAACAAACTGGAAAACGAGCTAAACACAACTGTTGCACCCGTTTTACTGGAGCGCGGTATGGCCTCATCGGATCAATCCATTGTTCCCGATGTGCAGGTTTGCGGGGTGGATCGCTCGTTCTGGAAAATGGGAAATACGACCCAGCCCGAACTGAACGCGGACGAAGTGATCATCAACGAGAAACTGGCCATCAAACTGAAATTGGCTGTCGGAGATGAAATGGTCCTTCGAATGGAAAAAGTGGGATTTATTACCGAAAATGCACCCTTTGTTCCCGACGAAAACAACAGTACCGCCCTCAGAATGAAGGTCAAGGCCATAGCCGATGAACACTCTTTTGGCAATTTCAACATCAAGACAAACCAGATCACCCCCTATTCCGTCTTTCTTTCACTGAACAGACTCTCAACACTCCACTTTAAGGGAACCTTCGCCAATCTGATGCTTATTTCAGAGAACTCGAAAACGGTGACTGAAATCAATGAGGCAATCAAAAAGTGCTGGTCGATGGAAGAGCTCAACCTGAAATTCAGAACCGTAAAAACTCAACATAAAATTGAATTGACATCAGACAGGGTTTTTATTGACAACCAGGTTCTAAGCCTTTTACAGAGGGAAAAATTAACCCCGGAACCAGTATTTACCTATCTGATCAACTATATTCATTCCGGAAACAAAGCGACCCCCTACTCCTTTGTTTCAGCCCTTTCCACATACGAGGATTATGAGCCTAAAAAGGACGAGATCATCCTTAACTCGTGGCTGGCCGATGATTTGGGTGTCAAACTGAACGACACCATCCGTTTGCAATACTTCACCCTGGAATCTTTTCGCAAACTGGATGAACAAAGCAAAAGTTTCATCGTTAAAAAAATCGTTGACATAAAAGGCTTTGCAGCAGACAGTATGCTGATGCCAGGCTTTGAGGGACTGGCCAATGTGGATCGGTGCAGCGACTGGGAAGCAGGTATTCCGATGGATTTCTCGAAGATACGGGACAAGGATGAAGCCTGGTGGAAAAATCACAGAGGCACTCCAAAAGCCTTTATTTCCTACCAAACAGCGACAGAACTTTGGTCCAAAGATCTTGGAAATGCCACATCGATACGCTTTGATCAAAAGACGGATACGACGAAAGTGAAGCAAGCACTTCTGACCGGATTACAACCTTCAGATGTGGGTATCAATGTACTGGATATCAAAAACGACTCAGGCTGGTCTGTTTCCAATGCGGAGGATTTTTCGGGACTTTTTCTCGGTCTAAGTTTCTTTTTAATTATTGCTGCCTTTCTACTGAGTGGTCTGTTGTTTTCCATGCTGATGGTGCAACGTCAGCAGGAACAGGGTGTGTACCTTTCACTTGGATTGCCACGCAGGAAAATCTATCAGATATTTTATTTTGAAGGATTGCTGAATGCTTTCCTTGGGAGTCTGGCAGGCATTTTCGCCGGTATTTTAGTAAGCCATCTGGTGTTGTATTTTCTCAACACCATTTGGAACGACATCATTCGAACCTCTTCCATCCAGTTGTTTATCAACCCGCTAACACTGCTCACGGGTTTACTGAGCAACGTTTTTATAGCTGCCCTGGTCATGGGTCAGGTATTAAGGGCACATTTCAAGAAGCAGATTGGTGAACTGAACAAAAGGGTCACCAACAAGCAGGCTACCCAGGTCGCAAAGTCCCGAAAAATCAGCTTGTGGATAACGCTCTCATCAGCTGCCATTTTCTGTGCTATCATTTTGTACAGTCTGCAAAAGGATTTGTATCAAAACAGTACGTTGTTTTTAATGGCCGGATTTCTGCTCCTGATTTCCTTATCTTCCTGGTTTGCTTTTATACTACTTAAAAGCAGTGCTTCTCAAACTGCGACTGTCACCAAAACCTCCCTGGCATTACGAAATCTTCGTTTTGACTTTAAACGCAATGTCACCATTTCTGCCATCTTGTCCATTGGGATCTTCATCGTTCTGTCCACAGGAGCCAACCGCATAGATACGAGCCGTGATGTGGATACTAACAGCTCTGGTACAGGTGGATACCGCTTTTTCATTAAAACCAATATGGGGGTTAACGCCGATCTGTCAACCACAGAAGGTAAAACCAAAATGGCGGTCAGCGAGGATTACAAAGATTTAACCCTTGTCCAAATGCTTCAATTTGAGAGCGACGATGCCAGTTGTCTCAATCTGAACAAAATCCTGCGTCCTTCCATTCTGGGTGTTAATCCGGAGAAGTTCATCGAACGAAATGCCTTTTCCTTTGTCAAGACCAAACAACACACAGAAAAAAATCCATGGAGTCTACTTCATCAAAAACTGGACAAAAACTGCATTCCCGCTTTTGCCGATCAGACCGTGATTACCTGGGGACTGGGCAAATCGCTGGGCGACAGCATCAAATACGTCAATGAAAAGGGGGACTCCATTTTTCTGGTACTTGTTGGAGGCCTTGCCAATTCGGTCTTTCAAGGCAACCTGATTGTATCGGAAGAAAACTTCAGTCAGCATTTCCCGTCGAACAGTGGCAGCAGAGTCCTATTGGCAGATGTCGATGCAACCCAGACCGAAGACCTGAAGGAGAATCTGGAAGGAGCCCTGAGAAATTATGGTGCAGAGATCGAATATGCCGACGAACGGTTGGCCACATTCAATTCCATAACCAATACCTACCTGGATATTTTCGTTGCACTGGGAGGTATTGCCCTGATTCTTGGAACATTGGGAATAGCTATCATTCTGATTCGAAGCATCCGCTCCCGCAAAAAACAGTATGCCATGATGCAGGCTTATGGCATTAGCCTAAATACAATCCGGAAAATCATTCTGATTGAATTTATGATCGTGATGTTTGCCGGAATTGTCATTGGAATACTGGCTTCCCTGATAGCAGGTCTGCCGGGCTTTCTGGCTGCAAACGGTGAAGTTCCCTTTGGTCTGCTTTCATCCATCGTCTTGCTCCTAGCCCTCAATGGATTTGTCTGGATAATAATAGGCAGTGCCATCAGCGTGAAAAAGAAATTTATCACCGATCTGAGAAACGAATAACTGACATTCTCAAAAAAAGTCCCCGTGCAACATTTTTAGGAGAAGATGAATCAGGATTAACAGTCAATGATAGATTTTGACTGTATCATTGCACCATCACTTTTTAACCTAAAATCTAAATTCAATACCATGAAAAAGAAATGGATTGCTTTATTATTCCTTGTGGGGACTGGGAGTACACAGCTTATACATGCAGCAGATCCCTATTTGCCAACCAATTACGACGAACCTTACAGAGGTCAGTACCATTTCAGCCAACAATCCGGTTGGATGAACGATATCAATGGAGTGTGGTTTGACAACGGCGTCTACAATCTAACCTGCCAGGCATGGCCTTACAGCCTGAATGGAGATGCAAAAAGCTGGGGGCATGCCACCAGCACCGATATGATGCATTGGACACAACAGCCAAACGCATTCGATCCGGGTGTCAACGCACCGGGTGATTGCTGGTCTGGCTCTGCCGTAGTAGATGTCAACAATACTTCCGGATTTGGAACGCTGCAAAATCCACCCATCGTTGCCATTTATACCGCTACTTCAAAAGGGACTTGCCTCATGTATAGTCTCGACAAAGGCATGACCTGGGTAGCTTATGCAAACAATCCCGTGAATGTGGGCGGACCCAATGGTGATACCCGCGATCCACGCGTTTTGTGGCACGCACCAACCGGCAAATGGGTGTGTGTCCTGTATGAAAACGGAACCACTTTCTATACGTCAACGGATCTAAAGACATGGACCAAAGTCAGCAACATCAACTGGGGCTACGAATGTCCCGATTTCTTTGAACTGGCTGTTGATGGCGGTGCTACCAAAAAGTGGGTTTTAATGGAAGCCGATTCAAAATATTTTGTCGGAACCTTTGATGGTACCACCTTCACACGAGATGCGGGCGGCCCCTATGTTATGGTCAACAATTCAGGCATCGGAGGCGGGTTCTACGCATCACAGACCTTCTTCTCCACCAACTTTCCGGGTGGACGTACGGTCCAGATGGGTTGGATGTCGGGATTGGGTCCTGGCAGTACAGCTCCCTGGACACACAACTCCACCTTTCCATGCGAAGTGAAACTACAAACCTATACGGAAGGTGTCAGAACTTCTAGAAATCCGATTACAGAAATCAGCAGCCTGTATGGAACCACCCAGAATTGGGAAAGTCAGACTTTGAGATCCGGACAAAACCTGTTTGCAGGCAAATTGTCAAAATGCTTTGATGTGGAAGCGGTTTTCGATGTAACAGATGCTACAGCCTCAGCAATTATCTTTACGTTTGCCAACAAATCTGTCACCTATGATTTGCAAAACAAGACGTTGTTCGGCAGCTCACTCAAACCCATAAACAATCAGGTAAAAATACGCTTCCTGGTCGATTGGGGCGAACTGGAAGCTTTTGGTAACGACGGCCAATATTCCTACGCTGAAAACTTTAAGTTTACACCATCCGATCATTCCGTTTCTATGACAGCGAATGGAAATGTCAAACTGGTTTCGGCACGTTTCAGTACCATCAACCGAACCTGGCCCGGTACTCCTTGCAATGCCTATATGGATGACGCAGATCCCAAAACCATCTGCACCGGAAACTGGCATCCTTTTTCAGGAGAATCTGGTTATTACAACTCAACCGGACGTTGGAGCAATGTCGTTGGCGATAAAATTGAATATACCTTTACCGGAACACAAATATCCTGGTACGGTCTGAAGAACGACGATCTGGGTTTTGCAGATGTGTATATTGACGGAGCTTTGGTCACTGAAAACATTGATTGCTACAGTAAAATCCGCATTTCACAACAGCTTTTCACGAAAACGGGACTTTCAAACGGCAACCATACCATCAAGGTTGTTTTAAAAGGACTTAAAAACCCTGCGTCAAGCAACATTAATTTGGTTCATGACTATTTTGCTACCGTGGAATCACCCTCATCCCCAACTGCCATGGATGATGCATCCGCAAGCATGAAATACACCGGAAATTGGGTCACCGACGTAAACGCAATGTATTACAAGAGCACTTGTCATGTCAGCAATACGGAGAATGCCTACGTGGAAGCTACCTTTACCGGAAAACAAGTATTCTGGTACGGTCTTAAAAACGATGATCTGGGTATGGCCGCAGTTTATATCGATGGGCAGCTGGCCGCAGACAACATTGACTGTTACAGCACCACCAAAGCCGTACACATTTTGTTCAGCAAAACAAACCTGACAAACGATACCCATACCATCAAGGTCGTGGTCAAAGGAACAAAGAATGCCGTTTCCAAAGGGACTGCATTGGTTCACGATTACTTTGACTTTCCAGCAATGTCGGCAACCATCGTTGATGATGCCTCGAAAAGTACAATCTACAACGGCAACTGGGTTGCTCCAACCAATGAGGATGGCTATTACAACAGAAACTGCCACGTGGGTCTGGCTGCAAATGCTTACTGCAAACTGACCTTTACAGGCACTCAGATAGCCTGGTACGGTTTAAGAAACGATGACCTGGGCTTCGCATCTGTTTTTATCGACGATGTTCTGGTAGCCGATGATATTGACTGCTACAGCACCAACCGTGGAGTCATTAGGCTTTTCAACAAAACAGGCTTGACAGACGGAACGCATACCATAAAAGTGGTGCTAAAAGGTACAAAGAACCCTGCATCAAAAGGGATTGCCTTGGTTCACGATTATTTCAGCATGGAGGCTGCATATAGTCCGGCCTTGGCTATCAGAGGAGATTTCGCATTCGGCAATGTGCTTCAAAATACAACAGCCACCAAGACATTGACCATCAGCAACACCAACAATGTGCCCCTGGCCGTCAGCAGCATTGAATTGCCTGCCGGTTTTTCAGCCAATTGGACGAGTGGAGACATTGCTATTGATGCCAAAAAAGAGGTCATCGTAACATTTGCACCCATAGAAGAAAAAACGTACAGCGGAATGATCCGGGTGAATACCAATGCCGGAATAGATTCCTTAGCAGTAACAGGGACAGGAACAAATGCCACCTCAGTAGGTAAAACAACAGGAATGAGCCTATACCTATCTCCCAATCCGGTAAAAAATATCCTGACCATTGTAGCCAAAGATGTTTGCAATTTAATTTTAACGGATATTTCAGGTAAAGAACTTACCGGCAAAAAGATGTTGGACACAACGACCGAATTGAATATGACTGCCTATCCAAAGGGAGTCTATATTCTAAAAGCGATTAATACAAAAGGCGAACAATGGATTCAAAAAGTCGTTAAAAATTAAAAGACACTCATGAAAACACTGACCATTTCCATTTTAGCCCTCCTGCTGAACATCGTCAATTGCTATTCACAAACTATTGATATTCTGATTGCTGACTTTGAAGGGACCAATTACAATGCATGGATTGTAACCGGCACGGCCTTTGGTTCGGGGCCGGCCCATGGAAAAATCTGCAATCAGCAGGAAGTTACCGGCTATCTTGGAAATGGTTTAGTGAATACCTTCAATGGAGGTGACGGACCAATCGGAACATTGACGTCACCCGAATTTAAAATCGAACGTTCCTTTATATCCTTTTATATAGGTGGTGGTACGCATGATGGTCAGACTTGCATCAATCTGATTGTAAATGGCAAGGTGGAACGCACAGCCACCGGTTCGAACAACGAAAGGCTGGAACTTTCGGAATGGAATGTCAGTCCGTTGAAAGGTCAGTCCGCTAAAATTCAGATCGTGGACAACGCTACCGGGGGATGGGGACATCTGAACATCGATCAGATTATTCAGTTGGATGTCAGTGCAACCGCTTTTTTCAAGAGAATGGAGAAAACACGCATCTGGACACGGCTTTGGGAAAACCAGGATTTATTGGTCGAAAACCCCTTCGCATTACCACTCCATTTTCGTTTTATTCCCTCCATGCGATCCAATGCAAATGGAGGTTTTGAACCCGTGAACGGAACCGAAAAAGACATTCTGGCAGCTGGATACGATGTTTCAATAGATGTGACTGTCGGTTTGGCGAAGCAACTGAAATTCAGTCTTTGTGGAACTGAATGGATTTGGGACAGCGAGACCAGGTTGTTGAACAATCAAACCAGTTTACCCTTGCAGAATGGAAGAATCGGACTCCGGTTTATGACAGAAAATCTTTCTGTCAAATGTTTCACCAGCAACGGGGATTGTGTCACCTCAACCTTCGAATCTTCCTATGCTCAAAATCCGGCATTAACTATTTCAACTATAGGCGGAACTTCCAAACTGAATCGAATGGAAGTCTTTGGGCTTCGCTCATCCGAACCCACCCCCGAAGAAGCACAATTGGCCACTCTGGCTGAAAAAGACAAAAGACTTTTCTATCAAAGTAAATCGTATACCGTGTACGGTGGAAGTGTCGTTGACAGTGTATACGGAGCACCCGCAGCCTATGTGCCGGATTCCAACACCATTGTTTCTCCAACCCGCGTGACTGAATCGTTCAGGGATGACCTGGATGTCTGGCGCCCACGTCCATTGGGCAGAGTCATTGACCATCAAACCATCTGGCACCCCAACAAAGACATCAGTCGTTTTCCAAGTATCAAAACAGGTTGGCCTACGGTCGATATGGCCTGCAACGTCGCTTTGGATGTACTCCAACGCTGCGGTAGCGGTGAGTTTGCCAGAAACGAAGCAGAAAAAGGGCTTTGGGAAGCCGGTTTCTTTTGGGGCGAGTCCAGTGGTTTTGGAATATGGTTGCGCGATGCAACGCATGTGGCGCTCCGTTCCGGAAACCTCATTGACTCGGAAGTCGCCGCAAAAACCCTGCGTTCTACCGCCCAGGGTGGCATTGACAACGGAGTGGACGGAGTGGCCATGCCCATGATCGGATTGTGGGACCTCTATCTGGTTACAGGTGATAAAAGTCCGATTGTTGAGTCCTGGGATAAATTAAAAATGCAAATAGTCAAACTCGATGGGCAGTTTGTTGCTTCCAAAGGTCTGATAAAGGCTGCACACAGCACCTCCAACGACAATTTCTCAGAACCGGAAGCCGGTGGATATGCACTGGGCACGGAAACCTATTTTATGCAGGCCTACCGGGCAATGGCTGAAATGGGGCAACTCATGAACGAAGACGTAGCGTTGATCAATGCCTGGACGGCCCGCGCTCAGCTCCTCACCGACAATATTCGGAAACTCTACTGGAAAAGTACCCCAGGTATCTTTACTACCGGGCCTCAGGGAAGTACCGGCTATGCAAACAACAACTGGGAAAGTTCCGGACAAGAAATGGCCATCTGGCCCCGGTTCAACATTGCCAGCTCAGCCCAACGTCGCAGTGTGCTGGACAATCTGCCCAAAATGGCCATGAATGAATTTGGCGTCAACGTTTTCCCTTACCGGGCCGAAACCAATCACTTCTGCCAGGCGGCATGGGTGGCCTGGAGTGCCGGTATGGCTGCTGCAGCCGGACGCGAAGGCAGACTTGACATTCTGCAACAACTCATCGGACAGCAAGTGCGCAACGCCGTTATAAACAAGACATTTTTCGAAGTCATTGATTACAAATCCGGTCAGGCCTGGCGTTGGCCGGGACAACTCTGGCAGGCAACGGGCTTCCTCTCCTATTTCTACCTGGGAGTCCTGGGAATGGAATACAACAAGGATGGTTTGACCTTCTTTCCGGCGGTTCCGGAAACACTGGCGAACATGGAGGTCCGCCATTTCCAGTATCGCAAGGCAAACTTTCAGATCAAGGTGAAAGGTTGGGGCGCATCCGGTTATGTTTTGCTTGACGGCGTTCGTGTTGAAACGATTCCTACCCATCTGGAAGGTGAACACACCATAGAGCTTATCATGAATGGACTAAACAATCAGGTTTCCTCTCCCACTGCCAATCAGAACATTGATATGTACCCCGTTCCGGCTAAAGATTTCCTGCATTTAAGCAACCTGAGCAATTGCAAGAACATTTCCATCTACGATATTCAGGGCCGTTTTATCAAGGATATAGCCTATTCCAACCCGGATATCAACATATCAGACCTTTCTACTGGCATGTACCTGATTAAGATCCATAATCTGGAAGGCGACACGCTGGTAAGACAATTCCTGAAAAATTAGTCCCCAACCAGACATTCGTTCAAATAAAAAGTGGTTAATTTGTGCTTAAAGTCAAAACAGTTAAACCATGTACCAATTCGAAGTCTGTGCAAACTCTGTAAAAAGCTGCCTCGCCGCTCAGGAAGGTGGAGCCAACCGTGTAGAATTATGTGCTGCCATCCCCGAAGGAGGCACGACACCATCCTACGGTGAAATAGCACTGACACGGGAATTGCTGCACATCAAACTGCACGTCATAATCCGTCCACGCAGCGGTGACTTTCTCTACTCACCTTTGGAAATGAGAAGCATGCTGAAGGATATCGAGATCTGCCAAAAACTACAGGTAGATGGTGTCGTCTTCGGATGTCTGAACAAAAACGCAGAAGTGGACATGCCACAAATGAAAGAACTGATGGACGCATCCAAGGGATTGTCGGTGACTTTTCACCGAGCATTCGACATGTGCCGTAGTCCGCAGGAAGCACTGGAACAAATCATCGGACTCGGTTGCCACCGGATTCTGACTTCAGGTCAAAGACCCTTTGCCGAAGAAGGCATACCCTTGCTGAAAAAACTGAACCAACAAGCCGGGAATAGAATCATCCTGCTCGCAGGTTCGGGTGTCAATGAAAAGAACATCAATCGCATTGCCGCAGAAACAGGCATCAACGAATTTCACTTTTCGGCACGCGAAAACGAAAGTAGCCGGATGAACTTCCGAAATCCGGATGTTTCCATGGGAGGTACCGTCTGCATCAACGAATACGAACAGCCCTTCACCACGTCAAAAAGAGTCCGGGAAATCATTGAAGTTACAAACCGCGGATAACTTTCATCATCTGTTCCCCCAGACCAATGGTATAGCCTTGTGACACGAAGACCACCCGGTTGAACGTATCCGTAATGACAAAAATCGGAAGCCCTTTGGCTTCTGTAAGCTTCATATTGGCCAGTATCTCCTTTTGAACCACCTGTCCTTGATCAATACCCAAATGAATGGTAGAAGGCAATCCCGGGAATTCCGTTGGGTTAAAGCGTTTCGCTTGTTGCTCATCGGGAAACAGGAAAACCATCTGTCTGCCCCATTTCTCGAAATCCTTACCCAGGGCAGCGACATCGCGCAAGGCATGATTGGTCGGTTCCTGGCTCGTTCCCAAAATAGCCACCACGTAATACCCGCGTCCACACGCTTTCAGCAGGCTCTGTTCTGTTTTCTCACCCAAGGGCAAATACGTATTTTCGGAATTGAAACTGCCTATCACCTGAATCTTACCCGGTTCCTCCCGCATGACCAGTTCCACATCGGTGGTTTCGTTGGCTCCGACATTAAAAAAGGTCACCTTCGAAAGCACCCCACCACTGGCCAGCCTGGTCCCTGTAGTCAGCATATAGTATCCGGTTTCCACAGCGGCACCTTTTTGGAAGGTGTTTTCCCAGTCACCATCGTAGTTGAGCAAATGGAAAGTGCCCTTGTCAAATTTTGAAAGGGTAAAATGGATGGAGTACTTCGGATTGTCCAGCCAGGAAAGTTTCCGGTAGTTCAGTCTCAGCATTCCCTCCTGCGATTGAACCGGTTTTGTGGATTCAAAATCGACTTCCATCACATTTCCGGCTTTACTGGTACTGAAATCCACATATTTAATCTTACCGGTTACTCCGTCTTTCCATGCAGGAATTCCCAGACTGCGTGCCATGGACACAAAAAATACATCCCGCGAACGCTTGTCGGTGATACGTGCTTTCCACACACCAACGGGTGACATGATTATTCTTTGTGCGTTGTGGTCCTGATTCAGCTTGATCTCTCTGGCACACCAATCGACCAGCATCTGGGGTTGCTTGCGATAGATTTCCGCCTCTTCGACACTGAATTGGGAAGCCAGAAAAACCTTGAAGGGAACCAGCATTTCATCTTCCACCCTTGGATTCAGTACCATATCGGCATACTCTGAAGGTAAAGTAGCAGTCTGGATGATGTTGTCTTCGAGCACTTCACGGGTTATATCCCTGAGGTCTTTATCGGAAATGAGTTTCAATAATCGAACAGCCCACACTTTTTTGCTTTCAGGAACTGCCGTCAGAAAGTCCGACAAAGTCTGATAATTTCCACGTGATGCAACCAACAGACCGGTTACATCCTCAGGAAGTCCGGTATTCTTTGCAAATGCTTCAGCATCCTCTTTGTACATAAAAGTGGAGGTATACGCATTTCGGATGGAATCCTCCCGAATCAGACTGCAGGTATTGTCTATTCTTTGTTTTTCAGACACTGGAGGAAGCGAAACTGCTTCAACAGGTGGTACCATATTGAATTCCAGCTCTGCCTTTTCACCAGGTAAATGATTCAATACAATCTTCACTTGGGTATCTTTACCAAAAGCCACTTCAGCATACCCAAAAGAATCGCCTTTGGAAACCCAGACAAGCATTTTCCCTTTTCCTGCACTCAGGGTAGTCAGCCCTTTAGAATCGGTCTTTTTGGAAGCGACCGTATAATATTCCGCATAATTATACAACTTAAACTCCACTTTTGCATCCAGTACCGGTATCTGGTTTTTGTCCACCACCTGGATCACCATTTTGGCAGAGGGCGCATAATTATCAATGACATTGATTTCAGTCGTATTTTTGGTCACGGCCATCACATCTTCCGGACCGTTGTATTTGCCAAAAACCTTGGTATGCATCAGCATGCCCCTGCTGGCCGGCGCATTGAACCAGGCCAGGTTTAGGATGGGCTCCGGCTCGCATGCGCCCAAAAAATACCATTTACCGTCTGCCCAGGCTTCTACCCAGGCGTGATTGTCATCCGTATGTGCCCAACGAGGCGTATAAACCTGACGGGCAGGTATTCCAACTGAACGAAGTGCTGCCACCAGAAAAGTCGATTCTTCCCCGCAACGACCATATGCCGTTTTCACAGTTGCGAGCGCACTGCTTGTACGGGCATCCGAGGGTGTATAAACCACTTTTTCATGCGCCCAGTGGTTCACCTCCAGAATGGCATTGTACATGGAAAGCCCCTTGACCCGATCGCGAAGCTCTTCGTAAAAAAGCTTCCGTGAAACATCCAGAATCTCGTTATTGACACGCACAGGCAATACAAAATGACGAAACAGAAGCTCTGGTAACTGTTTTCCCCAGCTCATTTTCTTTTTCGCCTTAAATGCATAGTCCACATTCATGCGGTAATAGTCTCCCGAATAGTCCACCAAATCGCTCAGGGGCATATAGGCATACAAAAAAGTCAGGGCATCCTTTTCATCCGATGTCAGCTTCTCATTGAATACAGCAAAAGTACTGTCATTTTGAAACAACATTTTCTTTTCTTTGAAGTCGCTCAAGACCTGCTGGCGATACGTTTTGTTACTCAATACGGATTGTCCGGAGCTCGGGCTCACGACCAAAAAGAAGGTCAGTAGAAAGGCGATTTGTACTTTCATGATTTGATATTTTTCAGGAGAACAAATATAAAATAAATTGATAGATTATGAACAAAAGGCGGGTTTGGTTCATTATATATAGTTGAATTCAGGCTATCAGGTTTTACGATTAATTCAACCTATTAAAAGAATGACTATGGAAAAGCGGCTGTTGACAGATCCGGAAATAATCCCGGAGAGAAAAGAGCTAAGCTTTGCTATGGGAGACGTCTTCCCCATACTTGATCACCTGTTTACCACTATCAGCAATCCGGAAATCGGTTTGCATCACGAGTGGCGTTATTACAACGATGGTAAAAGCTGGCTTTGCAAGGTCCAGTACAAGAAAAAGACCGTCTTTTGGCTCTCCGTTTGGGAATCCTTTTTCAGTGTTAGTTTCTATTTTCTGGAGAAACACCTGGACGAACTGTTCGAATTGCCCATTGATCCATCCCTGAAAGAACAGTTGAATAAGGCCAATGCCAACGGCAAATTTATTCCACTCACACTAACCATCAAAACAACGACAGATCTTGATGATGTCCTGATTTTGGTCGATTACAAGAAAAAAAATCTTTAAGCCTTCATCCATTGAGAAAAGTAGAACCAATTTAATAACACACCGAAGTTTCTTTAGGAAAAAAAGTTTGCTTACCTTTGTTCAAACCAAAGCGCCACAAATTCTGTCGTACATTTTTTTACCCTAAGAACGCTTTTGAAGGGACAGATGCATCTCTTCAAAGGGTGCTTTACGTATATATGACGCATCGATTTAAAAAAAACATGATTGAAAAAATAGTTCTCACTCTCACAAAACATCCTCTTTGGGGATATATGCTTCAGCCAGTATTGGTGCAGGTAAACGATTTCGGAATGTTAGCCATTCTGGAAAATGCAGATAGCAAATCTACCGGTTTTGCCCAGTCGAATGATTTATCCAAAGAAATCATCCTCTTGTCAGAGAAAATGGCTGACACCACCTTGATGGAGACCTATATCAATCCCAAAGAAAAAATCAAAACCGTTGCCGTCTTTTTGCGGAAAGTGAAACCGGAAGTGATCGAAACATCCATCCGTCCATTCATAGAAAGCATACAACACCAGATGCTTGTTCTACTTGAAAAATCGGAACTCCCTCTCTATATCCGGGAAAATGTAAAGATGCGTCACCTGTACGACTCCAATCTGGCAGAAATTTCCAAGGAACCCGCCAAGGTCGTCTTTAAATTTCAGAAAAAAGAAGAGGAAGAAAACCCCTGCATCCGCTATTCCCTGCGTGTAAAATTTCAGGATGAAGAAATCGACCTATTCAAAAAGCCCTATTTCCAGCTTTGCGGCGATCCTGCAGCATTGGTCATCGATCGCAAGCTTCTCCTGTTTGACGACATAGACATGAAAAAGCTAAAACCCTTTTTCCTCAAGGAAGAAGTGGAGATACCCATTTCCTACGAGAACACCTACATCAAAACATTTATACGAAACTGCCTGGAAAACCACGATGTCATCATTGAAGGCATTGATGTTCATGAAGTCGATTCCAGCAAAAAAGCAGAAATGTCCATCGATACCGATGATAACAACATGCCCATCCTGAAGATCACTCTCAAGTATGGTGAAAATGAATACCCCCTTGACCACACCATCAAAAAAGTGGTTGAAACGGTTGAAACGGACGGAAAAGCATCTTTGAATTGGTTCTGCCCCGATAAAGAATGGGAAAAATCCCTGATTGCCAAACTTCTGAGAGGCGGTCTTGAAAAATCAGGCACTCAACACTTTACACTCAAGAAAAACAAGACCGAGTTTCTGGTGTCCAAACAAATCAAGAACATTGAAGACTGGATGGCTTTGCACAAAGACGTGATGAAGCAGTTTGAACTTATTGGAATCTAAAGATCTTCAACGCTATAGCCGCACACGCCTCCGCATCAGCCAATGCATGGTGGTGCTTCTTCAGGTCAAACCCACAGTGACAAGCCACCGTTTGCAACTGATGATTGGGCAGTTCCGGATGATGCTTGCGAGAAGCGCGGCAGGTGCAATGAAACTCGTATTTGGGATACTCCATACCATACAGCCCATGAACAGCCTTCAAACAGCCTTCGTCAAACGGACTATTGTGCGCCACAAGCGGTAAACCCTCTATCCGTGGAGCTATCTCCTCCCAAACATCCGGAAAATCAAGCGCATCGTCGGTATCTACAGCCGTCATGCCATGCACCTGCGTATTCCAGTAACTGTAAAAATTGGGACGTGGTCGTATCAACCGGTAAATGGTTTCGACAATCTGACCATTTTTGACAATGACGATACCAACGCTGCATACACTGCTGCGGGTATTGTTGGCCGTTTCGAAATCTATGGCGGCGAAGTTTTGCATGGGGTGAGAGAAGATAATTATTGCATAAAGTAGGTAAGTGTTACTTGATAAACGCCCGGGTGCAACTGGGAAAAATCGTTGATTATAATATCTTGAGTCAACAGTCGCGATACCTGCTTCACATTACTTTGGTCGCTCTGGTCGCTTGCGTTAGTGCCTATTATATTTGCAATCAGCACCTGTGGTATCAATCCCACCGTTACGGTTACGTCAGCGGTTCCAAAACGGTTCTGAGGTCCGCTGTCGCCAGAAGCTTTTATGGTCATCTTTAAACCTGAAGGAATGCTTGACGATTGAACCGTGAAATTGCCATAAGGACCACCAAGGATCTCTGCCCATTTGTATTGGACGGATTGAGAAGTATAGGTCACCATAGGGTTGAGAGGACTCATTCCTGCAGTAGTTACAGTTATTATACGGTTAGCCGGACTAATGGCAGCAGGACTCAAAGACATAGTACGTTGACCCATGACGCTGCTTACTTGAATAAACAGCATCACTATAAAAAGAAAATGTTTGTTTTTCATATCAAAATCATTTTTTTGGAGTTTTTTGAAATTGTATTTGACGTACTTTCTTTTGTATAAGAACATCTAATTTCTCCGGTTTACCGGATATCAGATTGAGATTAAACTGACTGGCAACCAACTGATATCCAGATGGTAGCCCATTCGTATACACTTTCAATTTCCAGTTCCCAGGTCGTAAGTCCTCAAACTTGAAGCCCCCATCCCGATCCGTAAATATACGAAACAATTCTGTATCATTGCTGACCTCGATGATCAACTTATCAATTTCTTCTTTTACCGGAATAAAACCCTTTTGATTAACCCGTTCGTCCTCCTGAATTACCAATCGCCCTTCAATACTTGTCGTTTTTGTAACTGCGAATTCAAAATTGGTCACTTTAGCCGGTTCTACTTTTATAACAAATGGTCCCGGCAATTCGGTGGTTACATTTATTCCGACACTGGAAGCATCAATTCGTATGGTATACGTACCTACTGGTACAGATGAGAACCGGAAATTACCATCCATGTCTGAGATAGCAATGAAGCCATTCATATTAAGCCGCACTCCACCAAGTTTATCAATACCATGATTGATCAATTTTCCGGTCACACTGCCAATATTCTTCTTTTTAGATATAGGAACATTTAGCGTGTGGATGTACCGCAACTTCAGGTTGTACTCCTTGTTGTCCAATGTGTTTTTAATCAGGTTGTAGTTTGCTGACAAACTGATATCGTTGTTTTTATTGATCTGACCGTGAAGATCAAGACTGAATAAGCTCCGGTCACTGGTATAGTATTGCCACTCAAAATTGCTGTTGTATTGTAGCGAAAGCGAAATTCCTTTATACAACTTGGTGCTCATAAATCCTCCGTAATAGAAGAGCTCACTACCACTGATCCGTTGCTGGCCTCCCTGATAGGTCACAAATGCACTGGCTGAAAATCCATTTCTTGATGCGTAGTTCAAATAAAGTGCGCCGTTGTACATGAGTGACTCTTTTCCCGTATCCATACCTATATAATTGACCATTTGCCCAAGTTCTCCCTGAAGTGTCATATCAAAATTTCCAAATCCGCTTCTGATGCCTAAACGCGCATTGGTCCTCTTGTAGTCAAACAAAGGAATAGGAGACTTATCTTTCATACTAGACATAAAACCGCCTAAAGTCATTGAGTTTTTCGATGTAATGCGCCAACTTGTAGACAAACTCATGTTTTTACTCTGTGGCATATTTGTATATAATGTATCCAACGCCATATTGGTGCTGTTTTGCCCATAATTCAGCGAAACGGAAATTTTATTTAGTTTTAGAGAAAGACCTGAATTCAAACGCATACTATTGCTCATGTAACCCGGGAAATTTGGCTCTGCAAACAAATAACTAACTGACGAAGAAAAAATCGAACGATTTAAATTGAAGGACGCACGGTAGGCTTTCTTAAGTTCATCGTGGTATTGACCGAAGGCAACTTCAGCATCGGTTTTCAAAATAGAAAACAAGGTGTTATTCGCTGCCACTGAAAACAACTTCGTATTTGCACCAGTGGTATCCCTTTTTGAAATAAAACCAACATTTATGATATTCTCCAGATTAAAGGCATAGTTGACATAGGCCGAATAGACCTGATTAATTAGGGGGTAATACCTGGGTTTGTTGTAATAGGACCCAATCGTCCATTTTTTCAGGTTGTAGTCAAGCTTCACTCCACGACCACTTCTTGATGACTCTGTGAGCATGCTGAGTCCATAACTTTGATCCCCCAATGCCAAGTTCATATGAGGTGAACTGTATTTCAAGGAATATTCATCGTTCAATCCAAAAAGAGGGTTTCCTGTCCGATCAGGCCCTCTCAATTTAAATTCGAGTGTCTTGTCATTTATATTCCCGAAAGTACCATTTCCTTGAATATCATACATGTTGCTGTACATCTGTTTTCCCAACCGGTTACTGGATACACCCACAACACCAACTTTCACGGGAAAACGGTTGAATCGTTCAAATTTTACATTCTTGATAGGTAAAACATCAATCGAAAGGGCTTCTGATTTTTGAGTTTCTGGCTTATCGATTATCTCGGCCATAAAAACAGTTGAATATTGCGTATAAGTTGTTATTTCTTTGGATATATGGATCAAATATTTCGATACAACACTGGAATCTTTGGGTATTTTAAGAATATCGGTCTTAGTCTGTATACCTTGAATAGCTGTCGTTTTAACAGAAACATTCGTGTTTGAAAGGTTTTGAACCAAATAATATACACTTGCGGTATCACCAGAGAACAAAGTATGAGGAGCTATAAGTTTGTTAATGTTAAGTTCAAACTTAGGATTAATTTTGATTGGTATTGCTGCCTTGCCAAAAGACAAGGAACCGGGATTTTCCAACGCTTCGAGTTCAATGGATAAATCTCCGGCACTAATCTTATTGGATATCTGAATTCCAATGATTTTGCTGATGCTCGATTTCTTTTCAATTTGCAAAGTGGAATAATCGGCTATGAATTTAATGCCCGCATCGTTGTTATTGATCCGGAGCTGAAAATCCTTGTCAGTATCATCTTGGTTGGTTATTCTAACCAGAATGTTGAAGCTTGCACCCGGATTGACTTCCTTTTTTAGATTGTTAGGAAACTTGATTTCCAGGTTTCCAGCGGTGGCCAAAGTAAATTGGCAGATAAATAGTATTAGATGTACAGTCTTTAAAACTCTAAACATAAATTATGAAAGAGCTTTAACATGCCCTTTATTTAAAAATACAACGTGTATTCCAATCCAAAAACATCGTTGTCTGCACCAGCGGCTACTATCATGGCTTTATATGTCTTTTTAGAAGGAACACCTTCTAAATCCAACTTATAACGAGCAGAGGTCTTTGGATATAGACCCCTTTTAGGTACGGTGATGGTTTTGACAGAATTCCCGTCTTCATCGTACAGTTCCATGCTAATTTCCGGTGAGATGTAATGATCTCCATCGTTTGTGAGGTCAACTGCCAGATATAATTTATCGTTGTCACCCTTTACCAATGTTGGTTCCAGGAATTTCAGAGATCCAGTCCCATTGTTGTTCATTTCATTTACAATCTGCACAGCGTATCGCGTAACAGTAGAGATGCTTAAATCGCCTTTTCTATTTGGGTCAATGGGATTAACACCTTCAACCATGATAACGCTCCAATAGGTTCCGGTAAGGGTATCGCCTAAAGGTGCGGTGATTTCATATTCAATGGTACGGGACTCATTACTTTTCAACACCACTGTCTTTGGACTGTATTGAATCCAACCTGCGTTTGAGCGATTGTGTGCTCCTGGTTCATCGTAGAAAGTCTGATCTTGAAGATTATAGAGTAAGTCGGTTTGATAAATTCTGACCTCCTGATCTCTGGCTTCACTGTTTTGTATACGAATCTGACCTTTGACGACCTCACCCGGATTAACTTGAAAAACTTGTCTTAAACTTCCTATCACCTCCACAGAGGCATATGTGCAAAAAGGAATGAAAAAGAGAAAGAGCAAAAGAGATAGGATATTCCTATTATTAAACATGGTATATTCACTTTAAGTGTATAAAAATAGCCTGATTCGGTTATTAATTTAAGCAAATATATTCGATGTTTTCCAAAAAACCTAACTCAACACCTCATTTTATTGACAAAATTGGAAAAAAAAATATATTTCAGTGTTTAGATACTTATTAATTGTTTATTAATTGTATTATTTAACAGTTGAATGTAATACTTTTATTGAGCAGCCGTAAGCGTGAACGTAACTACGACTTGCTCCCCGGGCTTGGCTCTAATAGAGCCGTATGAGGCCTCATTATCAAGTGTATACATAAATTTCAGTGGGTAACCGTCTGTTGGTTCTGTGCCTGAATAGCAAGTCGCAATATTGGTAACTACAGGCACATCAACGGTTCCAATGGGGACCGATGACACCAATGTACCGTATTCTCCAATAAAATTCGCATTTGGTGGCAGCACAGCTAATTGCAATCGTGTTCCTTCTGGAACAGTTCCTGACGTTACCTGCGCACTCAATTGCCTACGGGAATCGCTAGAAATGACACAGGAAATAAGTAACCTACCGGTGGAATCCGATTTGCTGGCTTCGATTGACATACCAGCTTCCCTTTGATTCAACTGAAGATTAACAACTCCGTCGTTTGCTTTTATGAGCGAAACTTCCGTCACTCCCAACACCAAAGTTGAACTTGCGGTATTATTTGCAGGATTGATAGGCTCAATGGGCTCTGCATCCTGAGCCAATGCCTGAAAACAGGAAAAAGCTAGAATTAAGATGCTAATAACATATGTTTTCCAAGAACGAATCATACTAAAACTAATTACGTAATTAATTTATATTAGGATGGATCTGACGGCACCAGCGAAATGGTATAGGTTACTGTTATGTTGGCACTTTTAAGTACAGGGGCCATAGGAATGGCTTTAAACAAATACTTGATGACATATCCATCTCCTTCTTCTTTTCCGGACCAGCAAGTTCCAATCCCTTCAATAAGCGTTACTTCAGCTTTGCTGTCCAACAATTGTTGTCCTTTTAGCGTGCCCTTGCTTTCGGGATACACAAAATTTGAGTTAGGTTCTTGAAGTTCCACAAATAGCTGTGTTCCGACTAAATCCTCTGAAATCCTGGCAGTTATAGCTCTCTTCTCCTCACTATTTACCAACGAGGAAATCCGAAGTCTGGTAGCACTGTTTTCGACTGATTCAGCAATAGCATCACCTGCCTCCGAAGCGCCTGATAACTGTAACTTCACTTCGGGGCCGGAAATAGCAAGAAGTGCAGAGCCGGCCACCTGAAGGGATACATCTTGAGTTGCAATTCTGGTATCTTGTCCATTTGCATGGGTACACATAAATGAAACACAAACAATAAATACCAATTTCAAGTATGACCCATTCATATTCTTCGGTACATATTTTGAGAAAAATCCAAACTTTCGCATTAAACAATATTCAATATTGTTGCAAAAGGATTATATCTCCTTGGATAGCAATTAGTTTCAAACAATTAATGATTCTTTATACCACAATTAAGACTAAACAATGAGCCCCTAATCTGATATAGTGAACGTGACAATGACATCTTGTAAAGACGTTGCTGTAGCTCCCGTTTTCTCATATGTATAGTTCATTCGATAACCATCTGAACTTCCTGTTCCTGACCAACATGTAAGTATCCCTGTTGCAATATCCTGACTTGCAGTCCACAAGTTAACTGTAGGAAATGTAGCCCCCGCTGCTGCAATATTAGGCATAAAAGGGCCTTGGGGTGTCAATTGTAATATAAGTCTTGTGCCCGTACCTGTAGTATCTTTATTAATTGCAGCTTGAATTTTTCTGCCAGTTGGACTTTCAACCTGATTAGTAATTCTAAGTCTAGTAGTAATATCGGTGGCATTACTACTAATAGCAGCACCCGCTTCTGTTGCCCCTGACAGATTTAAAGCGATGGCACCACCGGGAGTCCCATCCATTTTAAAAACGGCCAATAAAGCTTTAGCGTCGACACTAAGTGTAACAGTTTGTGTTGCACCTTGATATTGGGAAAAAGCGCTGCTTAACGGCAGAAGACTCATCAACAGAGCAATGCCAAATACAATTGAATTTTTATTCATAAATGAAAAAGATTAGATTAAATTATAGAACTAAGGAAAAAGATACAAGTATTTCATTTTTACTTCTATGAAACATTTCCCAGTAATTGAAAAAGACATCGGGTCGACCAATTTAGTTATCATCAATTTTAAAGATAACCCTTTATCATTTAAGGATTAATGTTAGAATTTCAGTAAATTATCATTGTAAACCTCGCATTTGTCAAAGATACAATACAGTAAGCTGTAAAAACGAAAAAAACCAGCAACGCAAAGGATACCTTACGGCTAACAATGAGGATACAAAAAGGATACATAAAAAGCAATTAGACAAGTCATTTTTTCACCTTTCTGAAATTTGCGCTCAAATTGCAAATAGCCTCATGGAACAACGTGTGTAGAAGAGAACAAATTCTCGGATCGAATAAAGTGAATAGCTAACAAGTATTTCATAATTATTTTTTTTTGATCAAACACTTAAAACCGTATATGTTATAGTAATCGTAGTTGCAGTGGTGGCTTTTAGCAAGGTAGAATTTGCAAAATCGACACCCCAGGTATATAACAGATTGTATCCATTAGTTGCCATGATGCCAGTATAACAACTGCCAATACCAGTGATGAGATCTTTTTGAGTAACCCTATCTAATGTAATTGTCGAAGACGGTGCCCCACGAGTACCAGCACCAGTTGTGCAGGGAAGAGCTGTTACTTGAAAAATGGTTCCGGGAGGGATATTCCCATTCGAAACAATAACCGTTATTTTGCGCGATTCGTTCGCAGGAGCAATAGACGTCATTTGCAAATAGGTACTGGCTATGGATTGTGTCACCATAGGACTTCCAGCTACAGATGTAAAAAGGTTCATCCGGATTTCTCCGACCGGGATAATCCTCAGATAACAAAAATTATTAATAGTAATGGTGAAGTTGCTGTATGCATACACCTGAGCATCCAGTCTTGTCGAGCAGAAAGCCAGCATAGCAATTATCACCCATACTATCCGTTTTTTCATTGCAAGAAATGTTTGGATCGTGTTTAACTTAGATATTAGACTCTCTTTAAGCATCCTGCACCAACTGCGCAGATATACATACCTATTCTATTAAAAAAACTTTGTCTTGTTCAATTGAACAAAGACTATCGTTACAAATATACAGATATTTATTACAAATTATCAATAATTCACATTTTTCCATTTTTTTCCAAAAATCCACCTATGTTATTTTTTATTTTTATCTTCGCAGCTGGTTTCAATATTTCTGTATCTACGAATCCTTGAGCATATACCTTAATATAATGCATGAATATGCTTCATAACATAAAAACATACGGAATACTTCTGACACTATTTATAAGTAGTGTTTTGTATGCACAGGATACCAATACCACACAATTTCCTGTACAATTAAGCATTCCAGCAAAAGCATGCATCTATCTGGCCAGCTCTGAAAACAACGACTCCTTATTGATTACCGAGGGTACTGAACATGAATTATCCCCCGGATCTCCGCGGAAAACATGGATAAACTATTCATCCGTGGTAGAAGAAAATTCCACCAATACCATTAGTGTCAGTTTGAGCTATGGGAACATCCCGGCTGAAGTTAACGTTCGACTGAATGTTTCGGAAGACGCTGGTGAAGGATCCGGAATACTGGGTAAACCATCAAAACCGGTCATCCTGTCGTATTACCCTCAGGCTATAATTACTGATATTGGGAGTTGTTATACAGGTCAAGGTATTAGTAAAGGCCATTTATTGACATACACGTGGGAGTTTGATCCAGATTACGACCCCAAGGACTTTAAAAAGGATATCAATATTGAGATTTGCGTCGCATACACCATTACAAACAACGAATAACACACACAATAAAACCGTCTGCACGTACTGACTCATTTTTTAGTACATTAGCAGAATAATTTCGAATTATGGCTGGACACTCAAAAGAAACCCCAAGGCAGAAAATGATCGGCATGATGTACCTGGTACTGACTGCCATGTTGGCTTTGAACGTTTCAAAGGACGTACTGAATGCATTTACTGTTGTGAATGACAATGTGCTTTTGACCAATGAAAATAATTCAAAGAAACAACTGGACACGTATGCCAGTTTTAAGAAGGAGTTTGAACTGAACAAGATGAAGGTCGGACCATTCATGGACAAGGCGAAAGAAGCCATGGCCTTGTCTTCGGAAATGGTTAAATACATTGAGAATCTGCGGGATGAATTGATCTCAAAAACGGAGGGTATCCCTTTGGATTCTGCCAGAAAGATAACGCTTCAGAAATTACAGAAAAAGGATAATTATGCGATTCCAACCGAGATTTTGATCGGAAGTATGGAGGATGGTTCAAAAGGAAAAGCCAGGGAGTTAAAGAATAAGATCAACGAATACCGCAAGAAAATAATTGCACTGATCGACCCGGAATATCGAAAAAAGGTAAAACTCGGTCTGGAAACGGATGGTATTTACACCAATGCTGCGGGTAAAAAAGAAAACTGGGAGTTACACCATTTCTTGGATATACCCTTGGCTGCGGATATCCCAATACTTAACAAATTTATTTCGGAGATAAATAATGCTGAAATGGAAGTAGTCAATGGCCTGCTCTATGAAATCAATGCCGATGACTTCAAGTACAACCAAATCGAAGCAAAGGTTTTGCCAAAAACGAATTATCTGTTTACCGGCGACGAATACAATGCTGAAATTATTGTTGCTGCTTACGACACCAGTCAGATCCCGGATGTTTATCTGATGCGTGGGGTCGATTCACTGGCCGTTTCGCAAAAGGACCAGGCTACACATATACTCAGCGAGAACGGTCTGATAAATCTAAAATTTCCGGCGACATCGGCTGGGCTACAGAAATATGCCGGCTTTGTGAGTGTGCGAAATAGTCGAGGTAAAGAAAACACCTACCATTTCAAGAACGAATATGTGGTGGCGCAACCATCCCTAACGGTTTCAGCCACAAATATGAATGTGCTTTATATTGGAGTGAACAACCCTTTGTCCATATCGATTACCGGAATTCCTGCGGCCAACATTTTCCCAACGATTACCAGTGGTGCTGTGAAGCAGGGTAAAGGGGGAGAATGGACAGCAACAGTCCCGGGGAACGTCAAGCAGGCTACGGTTACTGTATCTGCCAAGGTAAACGGAGTGTTGAAGCGGATGGGTTCGGAAGATTTCAGGGTGAAGGTTTTGCCCGATCCGACTCCATTCATTGCCGAGAAAAAAGATGGATTCGTTAGCAGGATGGAATTGATCGAAGCCGGAAAAATAATTGCCAGAATGCCGGCTGATTTCGAATTTGATTATTCTTTCCAGATCCTTTCTTTTAAGATGAGTATGCAAAGAGGTTTTAATATGTATACGTATGAATCGCAAAGCGGTGATATGACGGAAGAAATGATCGCCCAGATCCGAAAAACCAATCGTGGTCAAAGTCTTATTTTTGAAGACATTGTTGCCCGGGCACCTGAAGGAACGAATCGAACCCTTTCACCCCTTTACATCACCATTAAATGATTCTCTTTTTTAAAAATATACTTTGAAAACTCTGGTTTTGCCCGAGATAAATGAATATATTTGGCTAATTAAATAACCCTATAAATTGAGCTATGAGCATAGGTGAAATAATTCAAAGCAAAGGATTTAAAGCTTTCCTGACCAAATTATATAGTATTGGTGCTTCCGTCGTCGTTTTAGGTGCGCTTTTTAAAATTCAGCATTGGCCGGGAGCAGGTTTTATGTTGGCAACAGGTCTGATTACCGAGGCCATCATTTTCTTCTTCTATGCTTTTGAAACGGACGATGAGCCTGTACCTGATTATACAAACTTTGTAGAAACGACGGAGAGTAGAACGGAAGAACTCTCTGTTTATAGCGGAAGGGCTACCGGAGCAATTGGTGGCGATGGAAATTCTTTAGCGCTTGCAAGATTTGATGAGATGCTTGAAAATGCCGAGATCAATCCGGAATTGTTTATGCAATTGGGTGTTGGAATGAAGAAACTGGGCGAGACGACAGCGAACATGAATTCCATGGGCGACGTTTCTGCTGCTTCCATCAACTATATGAAAACGATAAAGACAGCGGATGAATCGCTGGGAAAACTGGCAAAATCGTACGAAACAACGATCAGTAAAGTGACCGTTAAAACCATATTCAAGTATAAGAGCATCGCTAACTCACTTTCCATGATTGAGGATGAAGCCAAATCTTATCAGAAACAACTGCAATCACTCAATAAAAACCTGTCTGACCTGAATGCCGTTTACAAAATGCAGAAGGAAGGGACGGCCGATTACCTGAAAGACTTGACTGAATCTGCCGCTGAATCCAAAAGATACCGCGAACAAATGAAAAAACTCAACGATAATCTGGTGGCTTTGAACAAGGTTTATGGAAATATGCTTGGGGTGATGAAAGAATAGGTTTTACCAATCCTGAATTTATGAGAAAAGTCAGTTTACTACTGTTGATTATCCTTATATCGACAACGGCTTTTGCCCAAAAGGGCAGCATTAAAGGACGGATTTACGATGCAAAAAACAATCAACCGATAGAATTTGCGACCATTGTCATTCAGGGTACTACTATTGGCTCCACCTCCGATCTGGAAGGAAACTATATTTTCACCGGTATCGATCCTGGTTTCAGGAGATTGGTGGTGAATTTCCTCGGATATGAAACCACGGTATCGGCTGAATTTCAGGTGCAGGGAAATCAAACTTCATTCATTGATGTGGGCATTCTGGAATCGTCCAAAGAACTGGCTGAAGTCACCATCCGGCAAACCATCAACCTGAAAAAGATTGAAAGCCCGCTTTCACTGATTAAACTGGGTATTCAGGATATTGAAAAAGGGGCCGGAACCAACCGGGATGTTTCCAAGGCTGTACAGATTTTGCCAGGCGTGGGAGCCACAAACCCCAATCGCAACGACCTGATCGTTCGGGGTGGCGGTCCTTCCGAAAATGTATTCTATCTGGACGGTGTGGAAATACCTGTCATCAACCATTTTGCCACGCAAGGATCTTCAGGAGGTACCGTTGGGGTGATCAATCCGGACTTTGTACGTGAAATCAATTTTTACACGGGTGCTTTCCCGGCCGATCGGGGCAATGCCCTGAGTTCCGTCATGGAAATCCGGCAAAGGGATGGCAGCAAGGACCGTATCCACAGCAAGGTTTCCGTGGGAGCCTCCGACGCAGGCATCACTCTGGATGGACCCATCGGCAAAAATTCGACCTTTATCGTTTCTGCCAGGCAATCCTATCTTCAATTCCTGTTTAGCCTCATCGGACTACCCTTCCTGCCAACATACACGGACTTTCAGGTAAAAAATAAGATCACGTTCAACACCAGCAATGAGCTTACTTTCATCGGTATCGGTGCCATTGACGATATGGTATTGAACACCGGCATCAAGAATCCCACCGAAAGCCAGCGCTACTTGTTGGCCTACCTACCTGTCTACAAACAATGGAACTACACGGTTGGTGCGGTATACAAACATTTCTCCGATAACCATTTTGACACGTGGGTCTTGAGCAGGAACATGCTTCGGAACGCGATTTTCAAATATCAGAACAACGACGAAAGTTTGCCAAAAACCTCCAATTATCTGTCGGACGAAGCGGAAAACAAGCTACGTTTTGAGCGAAGCTATCCGGATTTACCCGTGAAACTGCTGACGGGGTTTGGTTTGAAGTATGCGCACTACACCAACGAAACCTACAGGCAGTTTTATGCAAATGGACAAATCAACGACCTGAACTACAAGACCAACCTGGATCTTTTTGGTTATCAGGCATTTCTTCAGGCTTCCAAAAGCTATCTGGACGAACTATTAAAACTTTCCATGGGTGTGAGCATGAGCGGAAACAACTACAACAAGAACATGAAGAATCCACTCAACCAGCTTTCACCAAGGTTGTCCGCCTCGTACGCACTTTCCGATCGGTTGGACATCAATGCCAATGTAGGACGATACGCCATGCAACCCTCCTACACCACCCTCGGTTTTCGTAATGCTGCTGGATTGTTGGTCAATCAGAACGAAAACCTGAAACACATCATCTCCAATCAAGCCATCCTGGGTTTTGAATACCGTCCTACCCAGAAAATGCGGATGAGCCTGGAAGGTTTCTACAAAAAGTACGGAAATTACACCCTGTCGGTGGCCGATGGCCTGAGTACAGCCAGTAAGGGCACGGAATACGGGCAAGTGGGTGATGAAGAAATCGTTTCTACCGGTAAAGGGCGGGCTTATGGTATCGAATTACTGTTCAAGATCATGGATATCAGCAATCTGAACCTGACCTACACCAGCACCATTTTTCGAAGTGAATTCACCAACGTGAATGGGACGTATCTGTCGTCCTCCTGGGACACCAAGTATGTTTCCAATCTCACTGCCATTTATAAATTGCCTAAAAACTGGGACGTGTCCATTCGCCAACGCTTTGTGGGTGGAATGCCCTATACACCCATCAATTATCCCTATTCCAGTATCAAGGAAGTCTGGAACATTCAGAACCAGCCCTACCTGGACTACAACAATTTCAACAGTCTGAGACTTCGTCCGTCTCACATCCTGGACTTTCGTCTGGACAAGGAATTTTATTTCAGCAAATGGGTACTCAATGTCTATACCGACATTCAGAACCTCTATAATTTCCAGTCTGAAAGCGCACCCATCTACACCAATCTGGATGTCAGCGGAAATCCTATTACCGATCCCAACGATGAAACCAAATATCAACTGCGTAAGATCGATTCGTTTGGCGGCTCTGTTTTACCCACCATCGGGATCATAGTCAAAATGTAAATTGCTGAATATCATGGATAAAAGAATCGTATTCATTGCATGCTTCGCATTCGCGCTCACCGTTTCAGCCAGGAAAAAACCGGAGGTCTTCAGTCAGGTAAGCTACGGTATCACCAATAGTGGTTCAGCCCTGAGTGTCACTTTCCAGAAGGGAAAAGAATACAACCATCCACTTTTTGCCATCTGGCTGGCCGATGAAAAAGGCAACTTTATTCAGACGCTCTATGTATCCGAAAGCATCGGCAAGGGTCTGTTCAGGCATGCCAGCCGAAAAAGGGGACGCTGGTTGGCAGGAGCGATTCAACGCCCGGCTTCTTTGCCCTATTGGACCTTTCAGCTAAATATTAAAAATGAATTTGGCACGTACCTGCCTACACCCAGGGTGCCGGTAGTGGATGGTTACACCGGTGCCACCCCGCAAACTTCATTTGTGATGCAGTTGAAAACGGAGAAACCACTCAAGGGGAAATTCAAAATCATGCTGGAGCTCAATCAATCCTGGGACTGGAACGAATTCTGGACAAACGACCGCTTCCCGAAAGACCTGGAATACAAGACTTCAAGTCAGCCGGCACTGGTCTATTCGGTAGACATTGACACAGAAAAAAAGGATACAGCATACGAGATGAAACCCATCGGTCACAGTCACTATTCCGGACAGGACGGTCAATTGTACCTCGATTTAAGTTCCCTGACGACGGCACTTAAAATTGCAAAAAGTATCACGGTTCAGATTCAGTAGTCAGTGAAATGCGTATCTTTGGGCCATATTTAAACAATTAGGATTGCTTTGCCATGTACAAAAAAATCGGACGCCTTCTCAAACGACTGCTCATATTCTTTTTCGCTTCAACCATTTTGGTAGTCATCGCATTTCGGTTTGTACCTGTATTTTTCACTCCCCTGATGTTTATCCGAACGGTTGAAAAGCTGACTCAGGGCGAGACCCCCAAACTTCACCATCACTGGGTTTCCGCCGATCGTATTTCCAACAACCTGAAACGGGCGGTCATCGCTTCAGAAGACCAGCGGTTTTACGACCATTTTGGATTTGATGTCAAACAAATCCAAAAAGCGGTCAAAGAAAACGACAGACGCAAGAAACCCCGCGGCGCAAGTACCATCAGCCAGCAAACGGCCAAAAATGTATTTCTTTGGCCTCAGTCTTCCTGGGTACGTAAAGGTTTGGAATCCTATTTCACGCTCCTGATTGAAGTGTTCTGGAGCAAGGACCGCATTCTGGAAGTTTACCTCAACTCCATGGAAACCGGTGATGGCATCTACGGTGCTGAGTCCGTGGCACGGGATCACTTCAACACGAAGGCTGAGAAACTTACTAAAAGACAAGCAGCACTCATTGCCGCCACACTTCCCAATCCGAGACGTTTCAACTCGGCCTATCCATCCTCTTATGTTCGTCGTCGCCAGGCCAAGATTCAGAGGCAAATGCGATATATCAGACTTCCGCAGGAATAGATTCACCATTCAATCAACAACTTAGTTCAGAGTTTCTATCTTACTGATTTTAGTGTTTGCGTTAGATCTTTACAGCTTGTAAAATCATTGTAAAATCGTACAATATATTTTATAAAATAAAATTTAGTACTTTGTTTATTTTATATACATTTGCCGGTATAGATTATTAACATAGTATCTATAATGCCATAAAACACACTTATATGGGACGAAGCTCGATTATCTTGTTTTTATGTCTTTGCTCAATCTTTGCGGCAAATGCACAAGACAACAGCCTGAAATATGGCAAAGTCACCAACGATGAACTCAGCATGACAGTCTACGACAAAGACACTTCAGCCGTTGCAGTCATCCTGAATGAAGATGGTAAGTCCTATTTTACCTACGATCAAAACTACGGTTTTCGCTTATTGTTAGAATATACCAAGAGAGTCAAAATCCTGAAACAGGAAGGAACCTCCTATGCCACTGTCAATATACCTTATTACTTTAAAGGCAACTCTGACAGGGAATACATTACAGGTTTGGAAGCCATTGCCTACAACCTCGATAACGGAAAGATGGTAAAAACGAAGCTTGACAAAAAATATATTTTTGACGAAGAATTAAACAGCAGGTACAAGCAGCTAAAATTATCCATACCCGATGTCAAAGTCGGTACTGTCATTGAATTTAAGTACAAAAAGACCTACAATTCAATCTATGACTTGCCTGATTGGGCCATGCAAACAGACATCCCCGTCATCAACAGTTTTTATGAGATCACCATTCCGGAATACTTCATCTACAACATTGACACCAAGGGTTACGATCATATTGCGTTAAAAGAAACCGCAGAAAATCAGCAATTCAACAGTGGCACCTATTCAGACGGTTCACCGGCACTCGTCAGCTGTACGGGCAGAAAACTACAGTTTACGGCTAAAGACTTACCGGCACTGAAGGATGAAAATTTTGTATGGTGTTTGAATGACTTTAGATCCGGCATTCGTTTTGAACTGAGCGGGACGAAACTTCCGGGCAGTTTCTACAAACAATATTCCCATTCCTGGAGCGATATTGAAAAAGCGCTAAAAGAAGATATGAGCTTTGCGGATAATCTGAAATCGTCCAATCCCTACAAAGAGGAAATCAAGGCTTTAGTGAGCAATGTCACCGACAAACAAGAAAAGATTAAGCTAATCTATGCCTTTATCAAAGAACACATTAAATGGAATGAACACTATTCCTTTTCCGATAGCAACCCAAAAGACGCAGCAAAAAAAGGGACGGGCAACAACGCACAGATAAACATTTTACTGATGAGTGCGCTCAAAGATGCAGAAATTGAATCTTATCCCATTCTTCTCAGCCTTCGGAGCAATGGCCGTCTACCGTTGACACACCCTTCCATTGACAAGCTCAATACGTTTATTGTCGGAGCAGACGTGACCGATTCAACCACTGTGTATATGGATGGTTCAGCACTTTATGGTGGTCTGAATATACTTCCATCCAATTTGCAGGTGGACAAGGCTTACATTTTCGAACCAAACCGCGTTGAGAAATGGGTAGACCTGACGCACCTCACCAGAAACGAACAACGGTTTTCCTTGTATGCCTCGTTGGACAAAGATGGAATTATGACGGGGAAAATAACCAACCTTTTTACGAATCAAAAGGCGTATTCCTACAAAGCATTCTTTACAAATACGAAAGATTCCACAGAACATGTTGACGAATTGCAAAACGTAGCTTCGATTACGGTGGACAGCCTTTTCATCATCGGAAAAGAACCTATGTCAAATTTGGTGAAAGAGCAATTCAATTTCACCAAGAAATACGAAGTGAGTGGAGATTACATGTATGTCAACCCCATGGTTTTTGCCCATATTGCAAAAAACAGTTTCACACAAACGGATCGGAAACTTCCCATCGAGTTTGAATATCCATACATTTATTCAGCTTCCTGCAGTATTGTTATTCCGGAAGGTTATGAGATTGTGGAACTGCCCAAATCGCAACGCATGGAGTTGAATGATAATCAGGGAAATTGCACCTACCAGATTGGACAAAATGGTATATACTTGCAACTCAGATATAAATTTGAAATAAATCAGACCATTTTCCCGAATACCGAATACCCTTCCCTACGTGACTTCTATGGCCAGGTTGTCACCAAGAATACTGAAATGATCGTACTCAAGAAAAAACAATCTTAAAAATGAAACGCACCCCACTTGTTTTACTCATTTGTCTTTGTTCCATCTTTACAGCAAAGGCACAGGACATCAGCCTGAAATATGGCAAAGTCACCAACGACGAACTGAACATGAAAGTCTACGCCAAGGATTCTTCAGCCGTTGCAGTCGTGCTTTATGCGGATGGAAATGCCGGCTATGAATACAATTCCACAGATGGTGGATTCAGGCTTGTCACCAAAATAAGTAAAAAGATCAAGATTCTAAAACAGGATGGCCTCTCCCATGCCTCCATAGCCATCCCCTATCATTATGAAATGAGTGGTATCAAGGACTGGATCACCGATCTGGATGTGATAGCATACAACCTGGACGAGACCGGAAAAGTCGTTAAAACCAAGCTCGAGAAAAAATACATCTTTGAGGAAGACATCAACAACTTCGTCAAACAAATGAAATTTTCCGTCCCAAATGTCAAAGTCGGAACGGTCATTGAGTACAAATACGTCCATACGTCCCATATGGTCACCAACGTTCCGGATTGGGAAATACAATCGGATATTCCGGTCATGAACAGCAAGTTCCAGATAGCCATTCCCGAATATTTCATCTTTAATTTCGATACGAAAGGGTATGAGCATGTAGATGTAAAAGATATAAAGAGAACCCAGACCTTTTCGCTGGATTCAAGGGATGGAGTCAGTATCGTAAATTGCGTCAGCCGGGATATCACGTTCACGGCGAAAGATGTCCCTGCCCTCAAGAATGAAGACTATGTCTGGTGTCTCAGAGATTTTACGACCGGTGTTCGGTTTGAATTCAGCGCGACCAATTTCCCATACGACACCTACAGACCCATTTCACAAACATGGGCCGATCTCGAAAAGACTCTGATAGAGAATTCTGATTTCGCTTCAAACATGAAGATCTCCAATCCTTACGAAGCAGAGATAAAGGCGCTGGTCAGCGATGTAACGGACAACTATGAAAAAGTAAATCTTATCTACGACTTCATCAAAAAACACATTAGCTGGAATCAATACTACGATTTCTTTGGGCGTAATCCCAAGGATTGTGTCAAAAAAGGAACGGGAAACAACGCTCAGATCAACATTATCCTGATGGCTGCACTCAAGGATGCAGGCATAGGCTCTCATCCCATACTGATCAGTCGCCGCAATTCCGGGAGATTGCCGTACACCTTTCCCTCACTCAACAAACTGAACACTTTTATCGTGGCAGCGGAAATATCCGACAGCACCGTCACTTATCTGGACGGATCTTCCGTTTACGGAGGCCCGAATGTGCTTCCAGTGGAATTACTGGTGGACAGAGCGTATGTTCTGGAGCCCTCCTATGTCCAGAAATGGGTCGATCTGACGAACATCAACAAGAACGACCATAAAACATACACCCAGGCCAGCATCAATGAGAATGGTGTCCTAAAAGGATTCACCACCAACACCTTAACCAACCAGATAGCCTATTCCTTTAAATCAAACCTGTATTCTGTTAAGGACTCGGCCGAATATACCGACAAAATTCAAAATACGTCCCAGATTGAAGTTGACAGCATTTTCTTTTCCGGCAAAGATTCCATTGGTAACAAAGTGAAAGAAAAGATTTACTTTAGCAAGAATGTCGAAAAAAGCGGTGACTTCATGTACATCAATCCCATGGTTTTCTCTCAACTCACCAGGAATGAATTCACACAGACCAATCGGAAATTGCCGGTTGAGTTTTCATATCCTTTTGCCTTTACCACCATCTGTTCCCTGACCATTCCCGATGGATACCAGGTGGAAGAATTACCGAAAAACATGCGTCTTGTGCTGAACGAAAACCAAGGCAGTTGCACGTACCAGATAGCACAAAGCGGCAACATCATTCAATTGAGATACCAGTTCGAAATAAATCAAACCATCTTCCCCAGTACAGACTATTTAGCCATTAGCAACTTTTATGGGCAGATTGCTACCAAGAATACAGAAATGGTGGTTTTAAAGAAAAAACAATCCTAAAAAAAAGCGCATGCATAAAATATCGATCGTACTGTGTTTGCTGGCAGTTAGTCTCAGCAGTTTTGGAGCAGAAGTCAAGGCAGAACTGAGTGTGACAAACATTCCGGATTCCCTGAAGACCAATGCGTATGCTGTCGTACGAAATGCCACGACTATTTATGAATACAAGTCGGCCATATCCGCCATCGTAAAGTATACAGAAACAATAACTGTTTTGGAAAAAAAGGGAGAATCCAACTCTGAATTCAATTATTCAGGTGACAAATTTCGCTCACTCAGCAGCTTTTCTGCCAAAATGTACGATGCCACTGGTAAACTGCTGAAAAAATACGGTCTTTCCGATGTCGGTTCAACAGAATGGTCAGCCAGTCTTGCCGAAGATGCCAGACATTACTATTTTTCCTGTGATCCACCTACCTATCCCTTCACCATTGTCTACGAATATGAGGTGAAATGCAAGGATGGACTACTGACTTTCTCCCCTTTTGTACCTCAGGGAGATTACAATCTTTCGGTAGAAAAGGCCAGTTACCAACTTCTTTTGCCAACCAATACGGTATTCCGGTACAAAGCCATCCATATGGAGTCCAAACCTACCGTTACAACAATCAAGGATGTCACTTCGCGCGAATGGAGTGTCAAGGGTCTGAAAGCCATTGAGCAAGAAGCCTTTGACAGCAGTCTGGACGCCTATATCCCCATTTTATTCAGCTGCGCTCAGGATTTCATGTACGACGGAGTTCCGGGATCCATCACCGATTGGAAAACATACGGAAAATGGGTCTATGACCTGGTTCAGAACAGGGATGTGCTTCCTGAAACAACCAAAGTCAAGTTGCTGGAGATGACGAAAAATGCGAAAACAGATCGCGAAAAAGTCCGGATCCTGTACGATTACCTGGGTGAGAAGACACACTACGTCAGCATTCAGCTGGGTATTGGCGGATACCAGCCCATGGAAGCCAGTGAAGTTGATAAAACAAACTTCGGAGACTGCAAAGCGCTGTCCAACTACCTGAAGGCAATGTTAAAAACCATTGGAATTCCCTCCAACTACTGTGTCATCAAATGGGATAATAATCAAAAAAAAGTCTTTGCTGACTATCCAAACTTCAATCAGTTCAATCATGTGATTTTGCAGGTGCCCCTGCCAAACGACACCTTATGGCTGGAATGCACCAACCCCAGAAATCCGTTTGGGTTTGTACACAACGGCATAGCAGGTCACGATGTCCTCGTTTGTACCCCGGAAGGTGGATTCTTGACTCAAACTCCGGACTACAGCGATTCACTCAATATTTCAAGACACAAGACCATCATTGAAATGAATCCCGAAGGAGGAGCCAAAGTCAATACCCAGCTTCAGAGTTTTGCCAAAATCTATGATTCCAACAACGGCTTTCCTTTCATCAAAGCTTCTGAACAAACAGATTTCCTGCGGGATGACATCAATCTGCCCAACGTCACTATGGGTACCTTCCAATTTAAGGAAGACAAGTCCCCTCTACCCTCTTTGACCATCGATAACAACTGGACAACGGCCCAATACGGTACCAAGACCGGAAACCGGCTCTTTATACCGGTCAATCCGTTCCAGAGCTCATACTACAGGAACATCAAGAAATCCAAACGGATACACAACATCGAGAGATCCTCCGGTTACAAAGACATGGACAGCATCTGTGTCCGGATTCCGGAAGGCTTTGAAATCGAGTCCATTCCACCAAGCGGAAACTTAACGACTCCATTTGGTACTTTCCAATCGGTTCTGACTTCCAGCGACAAGGAAATCATCATCCGACAGAATGCTTTTTTCCCTACCGGAAAATACGATGTTTCGACCTATCCGGCCTTTATTGATTTCTATGAAAAAATCAGGTCGGCCTACAACGGTAAAATTATTTTGAGAAAGAAAGCCAATTGAAACCTTCGGACATCATTCAAGCTTCCCGGACAGGAGTTCCTCGAGCTTGAGGATGTCGATCGTGAATTTTCGGATACCTTCAGCCAGTTTTTCAGTAGCCATGGCATCCTCATTCAAAAGCCAGCGGAAAGTCTTTTCATCCAGGCTGATCTTTTTTATGGTGGAAACCTGTGCGTCTTTCACGACCAGTTTCTGAATCAAATCCCCACTTCTTCCTTCCAGTTCACTGAGATAGGAAGGTGATATGGTCATCAGATCACAACCGGAAAGCTCCAGAATCTCAGCAGAATTCCTGAAACTGGCACACATGATTTCTGTGTCGTAACCAAATTTCTTGTAATAGTTAAATATATTCCTGACAAGCCATACCCCTGGCTCCTCATCGGGCAAATACACTTTTTGAGGGTTTGCATTCGTATACCAGTCGAGCACTCTACCCACAAAAGGCGAAATGAGCTGTACACCGGCTTCGGCACAAGCAATAGCCTGTGGCAATGAAAACAAGAGTGTCAGGTTGCAATGAATATTATCCCTGGACAATATCTCAGCAGCCTTGATGCCTTCCCAGGTTGCAGCCAATTTGATGAGAATCCGCTTTCGATCTACACCGGCCTCCTCAAACAATCCGATCAGTTCCCGGGCCTTCCGGACAGATCCTTCGATATCAAAGGATAACCGGGCGTCCACTTCAATGGACACCCTCCCTGGTACGATCTTCAGAATCTCTATCCCGAAATCGATAAAAAGCTTCTCAAATGCGATCCGAATTTGTTCCGTCCTGTCGCTTGATTTACTTTTTGCATAAGCGATGGCACCGTCTATCAGGTAAGCATACTTTTCATCCTTGGCAGCGGCATAGATGAGTGAAGGATTTGTAGTGGAATCCAGTGGTTTGAACTTTTTGACGGATTCAAAGTCGCCAGAGTCGGCCACTACTTTCGATTGCAGTTTGAGTTGTTCCAGTAAGTTCATGATTCTATGTATTTTAGGGGTTATTATAAACAAATGGCCTTTTTCTATTCGATTTAAAAAGATTTCGCTGAATAGTGTTGCAAAAGGTTTTTAAACTAAACAATTGTCTGGGTGAAATGTTTCATTTGTGCACAAATAGGTTTTATCCATATATACTAAAAATAGAATACATAGTCTATATTTGTCCTACTAATTGAATCAAACAGACACCATGAAAAAATACAACGTCATTTTACTGATTGCATTAATGCTGATTAGTCAGTCTTTCTGCTCCACATTCGCACAGAAATCCAAGGCAGACGACGCCAAGATGGATTGGTGGAAAGAAGCCCGGTTCGGCATGTTTATCCACTGGGGATTGTACAGCATACCAGCCGGTGAATGGAAAGGTCAGAAAACACCCCATTACGCGGAGTGGCTGTTGAACGATTTAAAGGCACCTGTCGCAGAATACAAAGCGTTGGCTGCCAAATTCAATCCAATCCGATTCAATGCAGAAGAATTCGTTTTACTGGCACAGGAAGCCGGTATGAAATACATCGTGCTCACTGCGAAGCACCACGAAGGTTTCGCCATGTTCAAGTCCTCAGACCCTTTCAACATCGTCGATGCCACCCCCTACAAAAAGGATGTGGTGAAAGCTCTTGCCGATGCTTGCCAGAAATACGGGATGCGCTTCGGCTTGTACTACTCGCAGGCCCAGGACTGGACACACCCCGGTGGCGGCATGTATAGTGAACATTGGGACAAGGCTCAGGAAGGCAGTTTTGACAAATACCTGGAGGAAGTGGCCGTACCTCAAGTGAAAGAAATTCTAAGTGCTTACAATCCCAGCATCATCTGGTGGGATACCCCGGCTGAAATGACCAATGAACGCGCAGCTATGTTCACTCCCATCCTTGCCAAATACCCAAAGCTCATCACAAACAACCGGATGGGTGGAGGTATTGAAGGCGATCTGGAAACTCCGGAACAATACATTCCCCCTACAGGAATCCCGGGAAAAAACTGGGAGTCCTGCATGACCATCAACGACACCTGGGGCTTTGATGCAAACGACCACAACTGGAAAAGCACAGAAACGTTGATCACCAACCTCATTGATATCGCTTCCAAAGGCGGAAACTACCTGCTGAATGTAGGCCCGACACCGGAAGGTTTGATTCCTCAGGCTTCCATCGAACGCCTGAAGGAAATGGGCATCTGGATGAAAGTGAATGGCGAGGCCATTTACGGTACATCCCCCAGCCCGTTCAACAACCTAGAATGGGGACGCGCCACCCAAAAGAAGGCAGGAAAGACTACCAAACTATACCTTCACGTGTTTAACTGGCCGGCAAATGGCCAACTCATCGTACCCAGTCTTGGAAACAAAGTCGTCAAAGCCTATGCTCTGGCCTCGCCCAAAACAAGGCTAAAGGTTGAAACCCTGGAATCGGACAAAGTCATAGATGTCAGAAAAGTGAATCCAGACAAGGTGGCAACCGTCATCGTATTGGAAATCAAAGGAAAGCCTGTCGTTTATGAGGCACCCTCCATTCTGTCGGAATACACCATCTACACGAATGCTATTGAACTGAACATCGACACGAAGGTGAAAGGCGGTGACACGTATTACACCACTGACGGTTCCGTGCCCACCACCAAATCAAGTCTGGCCAAAGGCCCGATTACATTTAACGGCCAGGGAGATGTTTGCATCAAGGCTCGTACTTTTAAGGAAGGTCTTGCAGTCACGGCTACTGCTAGCAAGATTTTAAAACAGACAATGCCAAAACCTGCCGCTTTCGAAGGCAAACAAGGTTTGAACTACAAGTACTACGAAGGTCAATTTGAACACACCGCAGATTTCCTGAATCTGACGCCACTGAAAACGGGTAAGGTTGAAAGCTTTGACCTCACAGTGAGTACTAGCAAAGAACGATACGCCCTTGTTTTTGATGGGTATATCAGCATACCGGAAACCAACATTTATGCCTTTTACCTGACTTCTGACGACGGAAGCAAGCTGATCATCGACGATGAGGTGCTTGACAACGATGGCCCGCACAATTTGATTGAAAAAAGAATGGATGTAGCTCTGTCGGCAGGCTTACACAAGATCTCCCTGCAGTATTTCCAGGGCTTGGGGGAATACGGTTTGAAGGTTGAGTTCAAATCGGACAAGATGTCGCGAAGGGATGTAGGGAAAGATTATTTGACCTTTTAATTACAATCATTTATATCGAAGCGGGTGTCTCAAAAGTAACATTTTGGGATACCCAAATCCTGTCTTTTGCTTCTTGTAACTATTTTCTATCAAATTCAATTTCAAAGTCCTTTTGCGGCCAAAACTGCTCCTTTGTCCAAAAGTAGATTTTCTGATTCCCAACGACGATCTGTTTTTCAGGCTCATAGGAAAAAGAACGAATGACAGTGCTGGTATCGGTCACCAACTTGAAGCTGGAGCGCTTCAAAGGTACATTCCAGTACTTGGTAGTCAGCAATATATATTTGGCTTTCTGAGCTTTTAAGGACTGGCTATATTGAATGAATACAGGCGTATCTTTGTTTACCAAAGACTTAAAATGGATATTCTGAAAGTTTCTGTCTGGTTTGAAATCAATTACCTTTCCGGTATTAAAATATCGTACTGCCACATCGAATGGCTTACTATAGATGGAGTCTGACGGAAAAGGATACTGAATGTTAAAAACGCCCTCTTCCGGTGAACTGAATTGGTAAACTCCCTGAACCGTAAAAACGTCTTTGTCTAAAACGAAAGTCAATTCTTCTTCCTCAAAGCACAATTTCTTTTGCGCATACAGAAGAGCTGTCAGAGACAATAAAGAACAAACCATCAACGCTATTTTTCTCATCGCTCTATCAGCAATTTTCCTGTTCCTACCACTAAATGATCTGCTTCAAGCGTGTAAATATAAGTGCCTTGTGGCAATGCACTGCAATTCCAGGACATCGTTTCAGATGTGGGCACCAGCTCCTTCACGATTGTTCCATTTCCATCGTATATTTTTAGAATCAACGATTTGGATTTAAGTCCACTAAGGTCCAAAACAAACAGGGTTTCATCTTTGGCTGGATTGGGGTAATTGTAAAGTTTTGAAGTGATCTTTTTGGCTAATTTTAAGGTTGATGTTAATAAACTTAGATCAATGCGAATACTATCTCCCGGGTTCAAATAAAAGGATGTAGGATTACAAGTAAGAAAATAACCATAATCAACGAGTTCAATACAAACCAACAACTCATTAAAAGTGTAGTTTCTGGTAGTTAATTTGATGCAATAGTTGGAATTCACATCGGGGTAAATACCCGTTTCATGCCATGGATTTACAATATTATTGCACCAATCAGAATTCCCATTTGAATAATACCCTTCAGTAAATTTAAAACTACCATGATTTGGCAATCCCAGAATTTTACCATAAACATAGCCAGAGGCAACACCATCAAACGTATTTTCAGTTCCTATAGTGGGGGTACTATCCAGAACGTAATTTCTTGAAAAATCTCTTAAGGGACTTGAAACCCCTCCTAAAGAAGCGATGGAGTATCCATCAGGTATGGTTTTAAGATAGGAATCTTTAAATTTTCCAATTTGAAGGATGTCCTGATCATCAGAATAAAACGGATAAATGATTAACCGTACAAAATCACTGTCCCTGTTTATCGTGAGAGGTTTAGAAAGGCTATCAACTCGTATAATCTCGTACTCTGAATCGAACGTATTAGTGATTTTCGCAATACCAGAGGACGTTTCGATAAATATACTGTCCATATATCCAGAACCGGACATTTCATTTGATAAAAGCTCAATAACCCATTTCCCATTATTGAAAAATTGGATCTCTGAGATTTTAACAGGTGGAGGTGTTTCCATGGGATTTGCCAGGGTCAATAATGGAAGAAACGTCAAAATACACAACACTATCTTTTTCATCATCTTCAATATTAAAAACTCAAAACAATATATTAACTATTTAGGTCAAATGTACTGTACATTTATTTAATAAAAAAGGAATGTAGTAATAAACCCTGAGTGGATTGGCTAACTTAATTGAAACATCACTTAAACAACCAAAAAGGGCTGATAAAATACTTTTGATTCAGCCCTTTTTTGGTTGTTTACTTTTTTCTTTGAATTCATTCACTAACGTTAAAGCCTGATCTTTTTCCACTCCTCTTTCATACGGGCCAGGTCGGTCAGCCAGTCTTCAATGTCGTGTTCGTGTTCCAGCTCTTCGTTTAGTATCTGAACAGCAATCTGATAGGTTGAATGGTCTTTCCCGGAAGTAAAATTGGCAATTTCCTGGTAACGGTCAATGGCGCATCTTTCACCCCTCAGGTTTTGCTCCAAAACAACCTCAATGTATGGATCGGATGGTTCTTCGTATTTACAACGCGCCAGTTTAGTCCATTCATTTGGATGGATAACCGGTGTACCACCCAATTGAATAATCCTGTTGACAACCAAAACAGCATGATTCAATTCTTGTGTTGCATGCATCAGCAGCTCTGGTTCAATTTCGCTTCTCATAGGTCCCTCCATCAATCTGGCACCAATCCAGTATTGATAGTATGCAAGCCATTCTTCTGAAAGCGCAGCATTCAACATTTTTAAAAGTTCATCCACATTGACGGACGATACTTTGATTGCTTCTTTTCCCATGGAGATTTTTTTTTAGTTAATGATTTTATCGATAATCTTTCATTTCACACTATTTAATCGGACCTATCATCTCTACTGGAACAACCCAGGCATCAAATTGTTCCTCAGTCAGTAATCCCAATGCCAGGGCAGCAGACTTGAGCGTTGTTTTATCTGCAAAAGCTTTTTTGGCGATTTTTGCAGCATTCTCATAACCAATGTGCGGGTTTAAGGCGGTAACCAACATCAAAGACTGATTCATATTTTCCTGAATCTTTTCCAGATTGGGCTCTATGCCTATGGCGCAAAAATCGTTAAAGGCCTTGCACGCATCAGCTATCAAAGTCACCGACTGAAGAAGTGCATTAATCATAACAGGTTTGAATACATTTAGTTCAAAATGCCCATAAGAACCTGCAAACGAAATAGTCGTATCATTGCCCATTATTTGGGCGCATACCATTGTCATAGCCTCTGTTTGTGTCGGATTGACTTTACCGGGCATAATGGATGAACCCGGTTCATTCGAAGGTATCATCAGCTCTCCGATACCCGACCTGGGGCCGGATGCTGAAATCCGGATATCGTTCGCAATTTTCATAAGGCTGACAGCCAGCTGTTTGATCGCCCCATGTGTTTCCACAATGGCATCATTGGCAGCCAAAGACTCAAACTTATTTTCGGCGGTGACAAAGGGCAATTGGGTCAACTGAGCAATGGTGGCTGCCACTACCAAATCGTAACCATCGGGGGTATTCAAACCTGTCCCTACGGCACTTCCTCCCATGGCAAGTTCTGAAAGATGGGGCAACGTATTCTTCAACGCTTTCAATCCATGATTCAACTGTGAAACGTAACCGGAAAACTCCTGTCCGAAAGAGATGGGCGTTGCATCCATGAAATGTGTACGACCGATCTTCACAACATGGGTCATCGCTTTGGACTTGGCTGAAAGTGTGTCAGCCAGTGTCTCAATCCGGGGAATGGTATATTCCACAATCTTCTGGTAAGCAGCAATGTGCATCGCAGTAGGAAAGGTATCGTTGGAGGATTGCGACATGTTCACATCGTCGTTTGGATGGATTTGTCGCTGCCCTTCGCCCAGCGTATTTCCAAGTAGTACGTGTGCCCGATTGGCAATGACTTCGTTGCAATTCATATTGGTATGCGTCCCTGATCCGGTTTGCCAAACGACCAATGGAAACTGCTCATCCAGCTGACCCGCAATTATTTCATCGCAAACCCGGGAAATGATTTGCATCTTCATTTCCGAAAGCAGTCCAAGCTTATGGTTGGACATGGCTGCTGCTTTTTTCAGATAGCCAAAAGCATGGATTATTTCCAATGGCATGGAGGCCGCCGGTCCGATGGGAAAATGTTCCAACGATCGCTGAGTCTGGGCTCCCCAATACTTTTCGGATGGGACTTGAATTTCGCCCATCGTATCTTTTTCGACTCTGTATTTCATATATTCCTATATTTTCAACAAATCCTTAAAAATTCCTTCCACCGTTTCCGCTTCCCGAATTGTACCCGCCGACTGTCCAATCTCCAATTCACCTTCGGATAAATCTCCTTCGAAAATACCTTTCCTGGCGCGGCCTTTTCCCAAAAGTTCCCTGAGCTCTTCAGCGCTGGCACCACGGGTTTCTAAATCCTGTACTTGTAAGGAGAAATCATTCTGAACCAGTCTGACTGGGGCTAATAATTTAAGCATCAACTTAGTATCACCTTCGTTCAGACTCCGACACTTTTGCTTAAATGCTTCGTGCGCGGAACTTTCTTCAGACAAAGCAAAGCGGGTACCTATCTGAACCCCTTCAGCGCCCAAAACAAAGGCAGCCTGATAGCTGGCTCTTGAAAAGATACCTCCTGCCGCAATCAGTGCCAGATTGGTGGCCTCACGCATTCGGGGTATCAGACAAAACGTGGTCGTCTCTTCCCGACCGTTGTGCCCACCGGCTTCAAAGCCTTCGGCCACCAGGACATCTACTCCCGCCTCGGCGCATTTCTCTGCAAAAGCGGTGTTGGACACCACATGGGCGACTATGATGCCGTGATCGTGCAAATAAGGGGTCCATTTCTTGGGACTGCCAGCGGAAGTGAATACTATGGAAACGTTCTCTTCCACAATGATTTGCATGATTTCAGGAAGCTGGGGATACATCAGTGGGACGTTGACTCCAAAGGGTTTGTCCGTAGCCTTTCGGCATTTCCGGATATGCTCTCTAAGTACTTCGGGGTGCATGGAGCCGGCACCAATGAGTCCGAGACCGCCCTGGTTGCTGACGGCTGAGGCTAATTTCCAGCCACTGCACCACACCATACCACCTTGAATGATGGGATATTCTATTTGGAATAAGTTACAAATTCGGTTCATAGGGGAAAACTTTTATCTGGGTCTGATGTAATTTCTTAATTTTAATTGCATTTCCGGTGTCAACTGCTTAACCAGCTCTACATTGTAGGATGCTTCGCCGTTTGGATTGGAGGTATCCACCATACCAAAAATCTGATTGGAAGCGATGGCGTAAAATCTGGATAAGGCTGCAAATGGATTATTTCTTATAATCGGATCCACATTGGTCGCAAGAATGGAAATGGTGTTGTCTTTGTTGAGAAGAATATCGAATGTGCGAAATTGTTGTGGAAATTCCCTCAACGATTTTGTTTCAACTTCCCAGAAACTGTTTTCGGGATGGTTGGTGTCGCTTGATGGAAAGGCTTTGACCGTGTTGAGATGACGGTGTCCGGCAATCCAGAGCAAAAGATTGGGGAATGTTTTCAGCTCCTCTACCAAATCATTCTCCACAGTTGTATTATACCAGCCAACAGGCTGACCCGGAGCCACACCGATTGGAATATGTGCAGCTATAATCATCAACTTACCTTCTTTCTGGCCAGCTTCCAGTTGTCGGATCAACCAATCGTGCCGACCGTTTTCGAGGGTTCCATAGCCATAAATGTCGTTCCGGATTTCAGATTCATCCTGTGTGTCATCCAGCACGATCACCTTGATAGGCAAATCCGCTTTTGGTTCGAAAGAATAACAGCCATTGAAACTGTTTTCCTCTTTGGTTTGAATAAAACCGTGCCCGACAGGAAGTGTCGATGTTCTGCTCATCTCTTCCATCACTTCGTTTTTGGAAAGGAAGCGACGGTTGGCATCGGCAGGAATCTTTGGAATCTGTTGCATCTGAGCCCTGACTCCTGCTCCTATAATGGTACCATAAGGCGTACTGCCGTCCATCGTTCCGGTAGCAAATAAGGAATCGTTCATGGCATTTGGATCCTTAAATATATTTCCTACTGTAAAAATATTTTCGCTGATGACACTCTTTCTGACTCTGTCGTTAACGGGTTTTACACCCATCCAAAAGTGGTCGTGATTGCCAATGGCTGTATACCAGGGAATCGTCTTATCCAAACCAACAGCCTGGAATTCATCCTGATAATCGTTTCCCGGACCTGGAATGGGATCGTCTTTAATGCCAGAATCAGGTTTAATGCGTTTCCCATCCAAAATATCGATAAACCATCTCACCTCATTGTATTGAGCACTATTGACCAGGTCGCCCAGTGCGATACCAAAATCCATGGGATCCACCTTGTGAAGGACATTGGCTGTATAAACGGCAGCATCCAGCACCTGGGCTGAGTAAAGCATCAGCGGTGAATAGCAGGATAGGCCAAAATTGCCAACCTTTGGATAAAATACGATACCGGATGCAGGGGTTTCCTCATCGGTGATATGAATGTCGGTGAGGGCAAAGAAACGCAATAGCTTATCTTTGCTTTGAGCAGCATCCAAACTGTAACCAGCTGGCATCAGATCCAGCCGTTGATCGTACGGAAAACCTGGTCCGTAATGCCATTTTCCAAAACCATAGTCTTCAAAACTCGCAGCATCAGTAATGGCAGGTGTCGTTCTCGAAGTGACCGATTCAACAACGATGTTTCTGTCAACGGTCGTCAAATCGGGATATGCATTTTCATCTGAAGGTATCTCTAAATTATCACAACTGTTTAGCGTTAACCCAAAACATAGCGCACACACTGGTAAAAAAACAAGACTCTTTATGGTTTTCATAGGGTGATCGTTGAATGGTTATTTTGTCGAGTGGAAATTTAGTAAAAATGTTTAAGTTAAGGAGAATATACGGACGAAATCTCAGTACAAGAAAAGGATTTAAAGCAGTTGGTGCTAACTTTGAGGGTGGTCAGAATGTATTTCCGGATTGCCCTTTCTTTTTTTTCTTCAAAACCATTTTACTCCAGGCCACTATGCCTGGATTTAGGTTCACCTCTTCTCTGAATTCCAGAATCGATTCTATTTCTTGCAGAAGCTCTGGATACATGTCCAGGAACCCAGCCAGCTTTTTTACGGTATAGTTGATCAGGCCAGGTTTGCTGTCAGGGTCGTTTAATAGAATGAATAAGCGATCCAGCAGATTTCCTTCCTGATAATCGGTCAAGGGAAAGCACAGGCTAACACCCAACAAACTACGTAAAACGGACGTGTTTTTTGTTGACAATATACAATCGATCACTTGATTATAAAACGGCTCAACCAGCGTTTTATCCTTTCTTGCCACATGAAAAAGAAGCCACGATGCATATTGCGGATAGGGATATTCCCATTCAGAAGTGGCAACATCAACCAGCTCACTGATAAATTCGGGATGTTCTATCAGGTGGTCCGCCAACTTCTGAAAACCGGGTATTCGCTGATTCTCGAATATCAGTTGTTTTATGTATATCGATTCTTGCACGGAATTAAGAATTCGTTCATAGTCGTAAAAATACAAAAAAAAGCCTCAACGTAAAACGTCAAGGCTCCTTCTTCTCTATTAAAACTATGAACACTATTTATCTGCCAAATAACTTGCAACGCTATCCTGAGTGGCTTTCAGGGCCTTATCCCCTTTTTTCCAGTTGGCTGGACAAACTTCGCCAAATTCTTCTGTAAACTGAAGAGCATCGAGCACTCTGAGCACTTCATCGACACTACGGCCCAAAGGCATGTCGTTTACAACCTGGTGGCGCACCACTCCTTCTTTATCAATCAGGAACAAGCCTCTATATGCTCTGGCAACCCCTACAAAGGTCTCATTGCCAAATTCATCATAATCCTCTGAACCGGCCAGAACATCGTACGCTTTGGATATCTGCAGGTTCTGGTCGGATACCAGGGGATATTTTACACCTTCGATACCACCGTTTTTGAGTGGGGTCTGAAGCCATTTCCAGTGGGAGAATTCCGAGTCGGTGGATGCACCAACCACGATGGTATTTTTTGCAGCAAACTCGGTCGCTTTATCCTGAAATGCCACCAACTCTGTGGGACAAACGAATGTAAAGTCGGCCGGATAAAAAAACAGCACGACGTATTTTTCACCTTTGTACTTTTCCAGGGAAAAGTTTTCAACAATTTCATTTCCATTCACTACTGCGTTTGCACTGAACGCAGGTGCTTTTTTTCCAACTAATACTGACATATGATCTATTTTTAATTGAATACTGTTTTGTCTAACAAATTTAAGTCATATAGCTGAAATTTGTACTCATCATTTGTAGGTATTTATTTGTACAATAACCAAGTAGATTACCATTTTTTAATGAGCGTTTTGATCAGTGATGCGTCCTGTCTGGAGCTGAAAAAAGGAGGCTCTTTTTAAAAAGCCTCCCTTATTGTGCGTACAAACACAATCCTTTTCAGGATCGGTCGAAGTTCATCATTTTTTTGTCACAACTGCTTTAGTTGCTTTTGCGGATTTTGCTGTCGTATCGGCTTTCTTTTCAACCGTTTTAGTCTTGTCGCTAGTAGCTTTAACAGCATCTTTTGATTTGCAACATTCAGTTTTCGCTTTGCTGCATTCAGCCTTTTGAGGCTTATCCTGAGCGACGGCTACCGAAGAAAGTGCGACAAAGGCCACAGCGGCGATCATAAGTCTTGCTTTCATAAATTATTTTTTTTTAGTTACACTTAACGTATCATTAAGCCATTCAAAGATGGTGCATTGTCCTTGCAATTGCAACATAAAAAAAGTTAATGCTTCTTAAACTAAGAAAACGGTTTATTCCATCCTATTACAAAAAAAACTATATTTATAGAAAGTAATACATATACCATGGAAACGTTTAAAACCACTGATCAAATGCCTGTGCTTTTTTTGGGACACGGCAGTCCTATGAATGCCATCGAAGAAAATGAATTTGTAACTGGTTTCAGAAACATTGGTAAATCCATTCCTAAACCTGTTGCCATACTATGCATTTCGGCCCATTGGGAGACAAGAGGCACCTTTGTCACTGCCATGGAAAAGCCTGAAACCATTCATGATTTTGGCGGTTTCCCACAAGCCTTGTTTGAGGTTCAATATCCTGCTCCCGGAAGTCCGGAATTGGCTGCTGAATTGGGGCATATGGTGACCGGTACACACATTGGTATGGATGACAAATGGGGTCTGGACCATGGTGCCTGGAGTGTGATCAAACATTTGTATCCCAACGCGGATGTACCTGTCGTTCAACTAAGTCTGGACTACGACAAAACGCCGGAATACCATTATGAATTGGCCAAAGAGCTTTCTTCGTTTCGCAAAAAAGGGGTCCTGATCATCGGTAGCGGAAATATGGTTCACAACCTGAGAGTCGTTGACTGGAGAAATCCGGACAAGGGCTACGATTGGGCCAATGCGGCCAATGACCAATTCAAGAAACTGATTTTGGCCAATGACCACAAGGCTCTGATCCATTATAAGGATCTGGGTGCTGAAATTCAACAGTCCATTCCAACACCCGAGCATTACCTGCCCATGCTTTATATTCTGGGGTTAAAACAGGAAAATGAACAAATCACTTTCTTTAACGACAAAACGGTGCTGGGATCCATGTCGATGACTTCTTTCCAGATAGGTTAGACAACCGGTTTCTATTCAAATTCCTTCTGAAGCATTTTCACCCAATCCTGGACTCGTTGATCTGTTTTGTCCGGTTCATTTTCCAGATCGAGCACCAATCCGGCAAATTGATTGCCCCGCAGTGCTCGTGACCGGTTGAATTTATAGCCTTCATTGGGTATAAATCCAACCAATTGGGCGCCGGCAGATTCAAAGACATCTGCCAGGATTCCAATGCCGTCCACGAAGTTATCCGGATATTCCACTTGATTTCCGAGTCCGAAAATGGCGACTTTCTTGCCCTTCATCTTCATGGTTTCGAGTTGTGGCAACATTTCATCCCAATAATCGGGTAATTCTCCGTCAAACCAGGTTGAACTGCCCACGATGAGATTGTCGTATTGCTCAAACTCTTTTTGCCAGGCCTTTTCAATAGGTACCAGATCTATTTTATCTTCTCCAAACGCTTCCGCGATTTTTTTGGCCACACTGGCTGTCTTTCGGGTGCTTGTTCCGTAGAATAATCCAATTTTTTTCATCTTTTTCGTATAGGTTTATCAATAGTCCAACAAATCTTTTGCTGCCACAAATATGCGGTTTTCGTCCGGGAGAATGGCTTGTTCCAGCACAGGGTGAAATCCGACCGGTGTAAAAATGGAGCCTACGCGCTGAATGGGTGCATCCAAATGCCGAAACATTTCTGTACCAATCATGGCGGCGATCTCTGCCCCAAATCCGGAAAAGACTTTATCCTCGTGTACAACCAGCACTTTTCCTGTCTTTTTAACCGATTTGAATATGGCTTCCTTGTCGAGGGGTATCAACGAACGAAGATCAAGGACTTCCACACTTCGGTGATGCTCCTTTTCAAGACGCTCAGCCGCTTTGAGACACAGTTGTGTGGTGTTGCCATAGGTGATGATGCTGAGTTCATCACCTTCCCGACGAATGCGGGCTTTCCCGAAGGGCACCTCAAAATCGTCCGGAACGACAGTTGCTGCCTCAACAGCATTGTAAAGGGCCTTGGGTTCCAGAAAGAGGGTGAAACCTTCTGAACGCATACTGGTTCGTAAGAGCCCGGCAGCATCATCGGCAAAGGATGGGTAAACAATGCGTGCACCGGGTAGTGTACTCAAGGCACCTTCCAGCGTCTGGGAATGATACAGTCCACCTCCGATATACCCTCCCGAAGCCAGTCGCAGGGTGATGTTCGGTGAAAATTGACCATTGGTGCGCCAGTATTCATGTGTACATTCCACATATTGTTCAACTGCTGGCCAGAAATAATCGGCAAACTCTGCACCTTCGATGACAATACGAATTTTGGAGTCAAAACGACTCATCCCGTTGGCTGTTCCGACTATGTAATCTTCGGCGATGGGCGCATTGAAAACGCGTGTTTCTCCAAACTCCTGTTGCATCCCTTTGGTGACGTTAAATACACCGCCTTTTTCTTTGTTAGCTACATCCTGTCCCCAAAGGAAGGTATCTGGATTGTGGCGAAACTCTGCTTTCAGGGTTTCATTGATGGCCGTCACCAGATTTTTGCGCTCTCCTTCCATTTGATGGGTACCATCAATATATGTCTGTGGATGGTACGGTTCGGGTAATACAAAATCCAATACCGTTGCGGGATCCGGATCGGGCGCAGCCAGTACTTTTCGATTGGCCAGACTGAGTTCTTTTTTGGATGCGGTCTCAATTTCCTGGAGTTCTGCTTCTGACATCCGATTGTAACGCAGCAACATACGACGGAACTTCAACAAAGGGTCTGCAGCTTTCACAAAAGACAGCTCTTCTTCATCCCTGTAAAGTGCGTGTTTATCGGAGTTGGAGTGCGAGCCGATTCGAACGCAGTTGGCCTGGACGATGACAGGATTGCGGGTACTGATGGCATATTCACGGGCCTCAGTCATGGCATTCATGGAGTCAAACACGTCCTTTCCATTGCAGTGAATGATCTTCAGATTTTTGAATCCGGAGAAATTATCTGCGACTTTTCGATTGGCTGTCTGATCTTTTTTAGGTACAGAAATGCCATAGCCATTGTCCTGAATCACAAAAATGACGGGAAGACGTTCGGTGCTGGCTCCATTAATGGCTTCATAGACAAAACCTTCCGAGGTTGACGCTTCTCCATGACAAGCAATAGCCACACCTTTGTGACCATAGGTGACCATGGCCCGGGCTACACCTGCCGCATGCAAATCTTGTGTGGCTGTGGCCGATGAAATGCTTTCAATGTGCCATTCCCTCTTAGAAAAGTGATCGGACATGTGACGTCCTCCACTTGTCAGATCGGTGGCTTTGGACAATCCGTTCAAGAGTATCTCTTCGGCTGTCAGACCGGCGGAAAGTACCGTCAGCAAATCCCTGTAATAGGGAAACAAGAAGTCTTCTCCCCGGGTAAAAACCTGGCCTATGGCAAGTTGTATACCGTCATGACCTGCATAAGGTGCATGAAAGGACCAGCCCAGTGACTGAAGCAAATAAACCGGTGCTTTCTCATCGATAGCCCGTCCAAGCGTCATCAGTCGATACCACTTTTTGAGCGTTTCGATCTCTGTTGTTTTTATATCGTATTTTTTCATATTATTTCCTATTATTTTTCATCCCAATTTTCCAGATAGTCTGCGATCCGCCGCAGGAAGGCACCTCCTACTGCACCGTCTACAATGCGATGGTCGTAGGATAACGATAGATACATCTTGTGTCTGATTGCGATTACATCACCTTCGGGTGTTTCCAGTACTGCTGGTTTTTTCTCGATAAAACCAACGCCTAAAATCGCTACTTCAGGTTGATTGATGATGGGGGTACCCAGTATATTCTTAAAGGTACCGAAATTGGTGATGGTAAATGTACCGCCCTCAATGTCGTCCAGTTTCAGTTTGTTAATTCGTGCCTTGTTTGCTACAGAATCGATGGCCAGAGCCAGTCCGCTGATGCTTAATTTATCGGCATCGTGAATGACAGGAACTATCAGGTTTCCATCGTTGAGAGATACTGCAATGCCAATATTGATGTGCTTTTTCAACAGGATTTGATAACCGTTTACGGATGCATTGATTTGTGGGAACTCAATCAGGACCTTGGCTGTCGCTTCTACGATGGCTGGCATATAGGTCAGATTGATGCCTTCGTGTTTGAAAAATGCATCTTTTTGCTTTTTGCGCCAATTGACCAATTTGGTGACATCCGCTTCCACAAAGGTCGTAACATGTGCCGATGTTTTTCTGGAAAGAATCATTCGATCGGAGGTGATGCGGCGAATGGGATCCATATCCTTGATTTCAACGTCGCTGTCTGCGGTTGCAACCGGTGTTGCGGATACCGGAGCCGTTGGTTTTGGCGAAGCGGCTGAGGGCATGGGTGTTGAAGACGGGATTAATCTTTTTTGTGCAACAGGTTCAGCAACTCCTGCTTTCTTTTGTTCGATGTAGCGGTTGATGTCTGTCTTGCTGAGTCGTCCCAGATAACCGGTACCCGGAATCTGATCCAGCTCTTCGGCCGGAATTTTTGCTTCACCGGCCAATTGAAGGACCACTGGGGAATACCATCGGGCTTCTTCCGTTTTTGATTTGTTCCCAGCAGAGGGTGCTGCAGGTTCTGTCGGAGTGACATTTGCCTCGGGCTTATCGATGTTTGGTTCAGACGTTTCTGGTTCTGGTTCCGTAGTTTCTATGTTCGGCTTGGAAGCCTCAGTAGTACCACTCTCCGATTCGGACGCAGCTTCTTCCCCTTCCAATTGTATAATTGCAACGACTCCACCAACCGGAACGGTATCTCCTTCTTTGGCCAACAATTCCAGAATGGTGCCAAAAACGGGTGAAGGCACATCGGCATTCACTTTTGCGGTGGTCACTTCAAACAAAATATCATCTTCCTTGATGCTATCGCCGACTTTCACAGACCAGGAAACAATGGTTCCCTCTGTGATGCTTTCGCCCAGTTTGGGCATTTTTATTTCAAATGTGGACATAGTCTCTGAATTTATTTAAAGTAAATGAATAAACTGCTAAAGCTTCTACGCGCTAAAGTTCCATTCTGAGGTCGCATATTTGCTTTGTTTCAAGAGCCCGATGGCTTCAATATCTTCTTTATTCAGCGTATACATGCTGTTGTGACTGTTTTTATCTATATGGTGTTTGAGGATGATGTTCTTAAATTCTTCTATTGACAGTGGTGTTGATACGTATTCACTGATATTGGTGACCGGACTCTTGACCGATTTAACATAAAAAGGACGGGACGTTTTCAGATTTTCCGCCGATGTGGCGGGAAGGTTTTCCAGGGTAAATCTCAAACTTTCAAGATTGGCGGAATAGAGTAAAGTGGCATGATACATCACTTTATTTTTTCGTATGTACTGTGCGCTGCCAGATATTTTTAGTCCTTCAATGGTTAAACCATGTCGTTCATCTGCCTCTGCCTGAATTCCGATCAGGGAAAGAATTTCCAGCATTTGCCCGGAATATTTCGTAAAATCGGGATTGTCCGTGGACTCTATATAGGTCAGGTTCAGATTGCCCAGGTCGTGGTAAACAGTGCCTCCGCCTGAATGTCTCCGTGCCACTTTAATTTGGTTTTCACCCACAAATGCCATATTCACTTCCGACTCGACGCTCTGATGTCTGCCAATGACGACAGACGGCTCGTTTTGCCAGAGCATAAATACATCTTCTGAGAAGTGGTTCAAAAGATATTCTTCTGCAGCAAGATTGAAATAAACATCAATAGATGGGTTATTGATACAAAGCATCTTGCAAATTTTAAGTTTTTACATATTCAGGCACTCATGAAAGATCTCACCAACGGTGGGATGTGGAAAAACAATCTTTTTGAATTCTTCGGTTGTAAAGTTTTTTTCGATGGCTATACCTGCCACGACAATCAGTTCGGATGCCGGATTACCCAGGATGTGGGCTCCGATGATGCGTTCCTCTTTGTCTGTAATCAGTTTGCACAGGCCATTGCCACCTTCATTTTCAGCTACAAACCGTCCGGAGTAAGCCATAGGTAATTTCAACACCTGGAAATAGGTTCCACTCGCCAAAAGCTCTTCTTCCGTTTTTCCGACACCAGCCAATTCGGGATTGGTATAGACAACACCTGGAATGGCCTGGTAATTGATGGGATCCTCCTTACCCAGGATGTGATTGATGGCCACTTCGCTTTCACGAATGGCCGTATGTGCCAGCATGGAATAGCCGGTTACATCACCACAAGCATACACCCGGGGATGTGTTGTCTGCATAAATTCATTGACTTTCACACCGTTCTTTAAAAGTTCCATCGGTAGGTTTTCCAGACCAATGCCCTTAAAGGATGCCTTTCTTCCAACACTCAGCAGTATTTTCTCCGCATCAAGGAGGGTCGTTGCACCTTCTTTTTCAATCATGACCTTAGTTGGAGTCACTTCAGTCACTTTGGTGTCCAGATAAAAATCGACCCCTTTTTTGCTGTATTCTTTCCGGAGCATGGCCGACGTTTCTTTGTCCATGACACCCAATATTTCAGGCAGCATTTCAACGACACTGACTTTTACGCCCATGCTGTTGAAAAAAGAGGCAAACTCCATACCAATGACGCCACCCCCTATGATAACGAGTGATTTGGGCAAATCCTTAGTGTCCAGGGCTTCTTTTGATGTCCAATAATCGGTTTCTGACAATCCCTTGATTGGGGGAATGATGGTTTCCGAGCCTGTACAGAGTAAAATATAATTGGTTTCATAGGTTTCCTTTTCACAGGAAATTTGCAGGTTGCCATTTTCTTCACCCAGTATGGTTGCTTCTCCCTGAATGACAGTCACTCCGTTGGCCGTCAGTTTCATCCGTACTCCTGCTGTGAGTTTGCGTACAGTCTTGTTTTTACGGCTGATGATCTTTTCCAGATCGAAGGTTGGATTCACTTCCAGCAATAGGCCATATTTGGATGCATTTTTTGCCTGATCCAGCAACTTGGCTGAATACAGCAATGTTTTTGTAGGAATACATCCCACATTGAGACAAACCCCTCCAATGAGTTCTTTTTCAAAAAGAATGGTATTCAATCCATTTACTGCCGCTTTTTCTGCTGCACTATACCCAGCTGGACCTCCACCAATAATTGCTACATCATATATCATTTTCACTCGGTTTTATTTGATTATAGTATTCATACAACCAATGCTTTAAAGCCTGGTTCAATGTAAAAAAACAGGATCTTAATCCTTTACCTGTTTACGCCAAAAATATCTTCTGAATTGATCAGCAAATCGACATATTGGGCTCTTTTATAAGCATTCGTGGTATCGCTTATTCTCATGTTTGATAACTTACCTTTGAATTCGTCGATGCTGTTGTAATTTTTGATATCCATCCACTCCTCTATTTCCTTCCTGATGGTTTTGATATGTTCCAGACCGTTTTTGTAAATGGCACTCACCAATTGAACGGAGGATGAACCCGATAAGATCAGTTTTAGGACATCGGAACCAGTAAATATGCCATGACTGCTGCAAATATCTGCTTTCATTTTTCCAAACAAGATTCCGGAGTATCTCAACGATTTCTTGTAATCGCCTTCGTGACTAAAATTAAAGGATTTGATGTGTTTCTCCTGAATAATATCGATATCGGGTTGAAAAAAGGAATTAAACAGAACAACGGCATCGGCTCCAATCCGATCAAGATTTTGAATGTGGTTTAAAATATTGGTATAATCCGTGCTCAGTTTTACACTAACGGGTATGGAGATGGTTTGTTTGATGGTTTTGACAATCTGGATTTGCTCCTTTTCCAGCTCTTGGGCTGTTTTATCAAAATCGGTGGGTGATTTATAGAAATTTAGTTCAATTCCGTCAACACCGGTTTCAGCCAACAACCTGGCATAGGTGATCCAGGTATCGTCATTGACTGCATTCAGGCTTGCAAAAACAGGTATCGATAAACTTTCCTTGGCTTTTTGAAGATGAAACAAATGATCATCGTAACATGAATAGTCCACGTGAGGATGAGTGGTCAGCATTTCAGCATGAATGTCATCGAATTCTGTCAGTTTTTCATCCAGTTGCAATCTTTCGAGTTGGATTTGTTCCTCAAACAGTGATTTGAAGGTTATGGCTGCAAAACCAAGCTCCTCAGCCTTTTTAAGATTGTCCAGATCTGACGTTAAATTGGATGCTCCAAGTATGATGGGATTCTCTAATTCGATACCCATATATTTTGTTCTCAGACTTTTCATAGTGTCGTTTTCTAATAAATTTTATAAGATAGAACAAGAAAACAATTGATTTAGTTCAGGCCAATCTTAAACGGCCACCATTTTTTTGGTATCCACGGTCTTTTCTTCATCCAGCCGATAAGCGACCAGATGCCCTCCTCTGGCCACACTATAGTCGAGACAGCAAACATTGCTCCGGTACGGTTCCGGCTTGCCTTTCAACCAATAATGTCCGAAGAAAACCATTTTTTCGTCCAGACCATAATAATCCAGATACTTCAACAAAGTCAGATCAACCGGAACTTCGGGTAGAATATTCAATGGTAAAACGCTGATACCTCTGTAAGTTGCCTTGGTCGGATCTTCCCACCAGCGGATTCGGATTTCGGTTCGTTCGGTTCCATCCTTGTCTTCAAAATTCAATCCTTCGGGCATGGGCATCTCTTTTCCTTTCAACGAAATATTGATAGCGGCATGAAGGGGTGTTCCGCGCTTGACAGACTGTCGCAACAAGCTTTCGGACAGCCTGTCATTTTCCAGATGGCTTCTGAGGTATTGGATGCACCGATTGTCCCAACAGGCGTGTACTGCCCGGAACTGTTCGGTTTCGTAGTATAAAGGAAGCGTTTTAAACCATTCCAGGTAACTTTCGTATTCTTCCTGGCGGTTCTGGAACTGCTTGAGGGTTTCGTAATGTTGGACGATGTTCTTGATGAGGTGCTTGCGCAGATGCCCCCCTTCACTTTCCTGATAATGGAAACAAAGGGCGTTGTATTCGTGGTTACCCATCAGGGCAATAGCGTTTCCGCTATCGACCATGGCTTTGACGATTTGCAACGTTTCACGGATTTTGGGACCGCGGTCGATGTAATCGCCTATAAAAAGGACTTTCCGATCGGTATGGGCGTATGAAACATTGGTTTTTTCATAACCCAATTTCCGAAGCAACTCTTCGAGTTTATCGGCATGACCGTGGATATCACCTATAATATCTGTCTTAGAAAATTCCATTTTTAAAGATAAGCAAGTAAAAATAAATATCAATATTTTTAGATACTTATCTTCATCGCTTATTACACGAAACTATTGCTTCATTAATTTCTGCGTTTTAGTCCTATTGCCTGTAGTCACTTTTAACAGGTAAAGACCGTTTGATAGTGCTGTCAGGTCTATATGTGACTGATGCTGAATTCTTACATTCTTGACAAGAACTCCTGTTGCGTTGTAAATCTGTAAGTCGGTCCTTGTCTTTGAGTCTGCCAACTCAATCTGGAACAGACCACTGGTCGGATTGGGATAGATACGAAAAAGATCGTCTGCACCTAAGATCGATTCAGATACCACTTCCGTTACCTCTGCCCTCGCTTGCAATACAATGAGTAAAAGCTCACTGACACCATCACTGCCTGAAATTTTTAAGGTATCTTTTCTGGTGGAGAAAAGCGTATTTCCCTGAGCGGTCAACGTAATCGTTGCTGAGCCGACACCTTCTGTTTTATCGGCAGAAAGCCAGGGACTTAATCCTATGATGGACCAGGACACATTGGATGTGATGTTGAATGTCACTTTGGAATCTGCTTTGGCCTCAATATAGGTAGGTGTCAGGGCAGACGCTTTCAAGGTGGGTGTTGCTGCATCTTGTTTTACCACGATGGTATCCATCAAAGTTCCATGGATAAACAAGGTGTCAACACGGGGACTAAAAGTCTTGTTTTCTGTAGCAGTTACAAAAACAGTTGACATGTTTGTATCAGTCGTTGGTTTAGAAAGGGTGAACCAGGTAGGTGCTTTGGTTGTTGCCGTACAATTCTTGCTGTTGGTCTGGACCACAAAACTGTTGCTCAATCTGGACACTGCACCCAAATGTATAACAGCACTATCAACCGTCAAATAGTATGCTGAAGCCTCTTGTGTGATGGTGATACTATCGCTGATCCCTAAATCGGAAGAAGAAACGTAGAACTTCCCTACCCTTTCAACATCGTAGGGATTTTGCAGTGCTGTCAATCGAATTTTCCTGTCACCATTCCCCATTTGTCCGGGAACATTCACCGATAACCAGGAATGATTTTCGGGTATTTGCAGGGTCCAATCAACATTGGAAGTCAGATCAAAATCCTGGAAACTGGCTTCAGAGGAGTGAATGAGCAGACTTGCCGGAATGGTAAGTGAAGCTGAATCCTGCGTCACAACTATTTTCTGTATCAGTGCGTCACAAGCAAAAGTGATGGTATCTTTTCTGGAAATACCCGATGTGTTGGCAGTGATAGTCAGGTTCATATCAGTTGATAGTGAACCGGACATTTTGCTGACACTTAACCAGGAAGGATCACTGATGGCTTTTACTTCCCAGCTTCTGTTGGCATTCAAGCAAATAGTATGCGTACCGGCATTTGGAGCCAGCTTTTCCGGAGCAGTCACAATTAAACCGGATGCTGTACCCAATTGAGCGATGATTACGGGTCGTTTTAGAGTATCATGGGATACCCAGATGGTGTCCTCCCGGATATCGGATGAATTGTTTGTGGTTAATGCGTTCACTGTTATTGAATCGACGCCTGTTCCACTCACTTTATCCAGAGCCATCCAGGCTGCAACATCGGAAATCTGCCAGGTGGTATTGGATGACAGAGCAAACTTGTGTTTGCTGTTCTGGAGTTGATCCAATCCAATTCTTGAGGGTACCGATACATTGGTGGCTGCAGCTTCTTGTGTCACAATCAGGATCTTTTCAACAAATCCATCCGTAACTTTTATCGATGCCGACCTGGTACTTGTCAGAGGATTTACTTTGGCTGTCAGCGTTACGAAGACTGAATCCATGGATCCTTTTGACGGATTCACAGTTAACCACTCCGGTAAATCACTTACGTTCCAGTTGGCATTGGAATGCATATTAAATGAAGTGGTACTTCCTTCCGTTGAAGGAACATTCAACGAGGCAGGAACAGTGAGCACCCTTTCCGGCACGGACTTTCCTAAGCCCCAAGTAAGATCCGACTCCTTAAAATTTACGATATTTCCAGTATGGTTATGACCGGAAACATCGCTAACCAAAGTGGCACCCGGACCTTCATTAAACCTGTAATAGGCCACAAGACCGGGCTCCTTACCATCCAAATGGATTTTTGAAGTTGAACGGATCTGTTTGTCGGAAAGGGCCAAATTCCAGAGACTGACTTCATCGATTATTCCGCTGAATTCACAATCGGGCCATGTCGGATTGGCTCCAAGGATCAGTGGTTTTGTCGATTTCTGCAATGTACCCGATACTTTTTTTGACGCCTTTAACAAGCCGTTTACAAAAACCTGGACAGAGTCACCGGAAAAAACACCGGCAATGTGCTGCCACTGATTCATCACCAGGGAATTGGAGCCGCCGACTGCCGTTTCCCAACCAGCAGAGGTGCCTACTTCAAAGCGGATTTCACGATCTGCATTTCCAACTTTCAAAGCATAGCCTGAAAAAGCATCGTTTTGGTTGCAAAGGATAGTGCCTTCATAAATATTTGTTCCGCTTGCAACGGGGTAAACCCAAGCCTCAACCGTAAAACGATCGGGACTCAACCCAGTGGCATTGTTTAGCATCACGTTTTTCTGATCCTTACCCGTAAAAGTCAATGCATAGTCAGAGCCGGATAGATAATTGGCTACATACGAGGTCATGGTTTCATACGATGTCCATACAGTGACCGTATCAACTTCGGGGAAATGTCTGCTAAAAGTGTGCTTTTGAGGAAAAGTGTATGTCACACTAGAATACCCTGGCACAGAATCAACAATTCCATCAAATACTTCACCCCCATTTATTTGATAATGGATAGCCAGGTTCCTGATGGTTTCGTCTGTCAAAGAAGTTAGATTGACGGAAATGGTATCACCCAACTGTCCAATCTGAGTTTTGGGTGTTAAAATTTCACCCGTCAGTGTGAATGCAGAAGGTGTGTATAATTGAAACTCCGTGGTTTCTGAGCCTTTAGTCAATTGACCATTGACACTGATGCAGTAAGGAAAGTTTATGGGGGGATTGTGGCTAAAATCATTTGAATAGATCGTTTTCCCGGATGTGTTTTTTAGGAGCAGATAGTTAAAAAGGGCATCTTCCCCATCGAATCTAAATCCAAAGTTACCAAATCCAAATTCCTCCAGAACCAGGCTATCTGCCTTAATACCATCGATGTAGGTTACCAAAGAAGTACCCTGAACATCTATTTTCATACGATGCTTTGCATTTTTCTGATTATCAGGAATAATGGAACTCAGATCTACGTCCTTAATGGAACTCCAGCTTCCGTTAATCCTTTTATGCGGGCGAAGTCTGGCATGGGTTTGCTCCGTATTGTATTGCCACATATATAGATTATCGTTGTCTATGGCTGAAAATATCAGGCCCGCTCCGAAATTTTTTACAGTAAATTCGGTTTCAATGGAGTATTTTGCAGTCCACATGCCATTTTTAAGCGCGAATTCAGAACCGGATTTGAGCTTGAGCGCACCATCAACAATCTGACAGTCGGGAAAGTCCGTAGCACTTACATCGAAATTGTTGGTGTAGATCGTTTTACCATCACCATCTTTAATTTCCAGGTTGTCGATGGTACCGGATTCATTATCAGAAGCTACCGGGGAAGCTCTGAGTCCAACCCGGCCGAACTGGCCTTTCAGATAGGTCTTATCAATTCGCGTATCGACCCAGACTCCATCCAGATAGGATTTGATGGTATCGGCATTTACGGCAATTTTCAGATGGTGAGTGCTGTGTTTGCTGGCCTCCGAAATGACAGTTGAAACATCGACATCTGTATTAAAAACCCAACTCCCATTTTTACGGATGTGCGGACGAAGCCTAAAATGGTTGGCAGTCTGACAATTGAGTTGCCACATGTACAAATTGCCTGTAGTGGTTGCTCCAAACAAGAATCCCATGGATTGACCTGTGATGGTGAAATCCACGTCAACGCTGTATTTTGTTGGCAATAAGGAGTTTATAGCCTGCGCTTTATAAGAAGATACAGTTATTAAGGACAGAACAAGGCAGCATATCCAAAGTTTTTTCATGTTATAAGGTTTTTAATTGATGTCAATATTCTGAAAAGTCTTACAAGGAGAAGCATTTACTCTAACGCTTCACAAAACTTCTGGAATATTTCTGATCATTCTGAGTGATCAGTGTGAGCATAAAAACCCCACTGTTAAAATCAGTCACATCAATGGTGGCAGATGCCAGGTCGCTGTACACTTCTTTTCCGGCTATGTCTACAATGTTTATGTGACCATTGGTCAGATCCAACGAGGTGTCAACATTTAATACATCGTTCGTTGGATTTGGATACACTTTCAGTAAGTTATCCTGAATGGATGGAATACTATTGGCAATTTCAGTGGATTTACTCAATTTGAGTATAAGTAAATTCTCTTTGGGTGAAAGTCTGAAAGCATTACCCAATTTTGAAAAGGATCCTTCTACAGCGGTTACGGAATAATCCATTCCGTCAAACTGACAATCTATTTGATTGGGGCCAATCGTTTTATAAGGCAGAATGGCGTTGTCTGCTGTTGTCATGTCAAAATACCAATCGAGGGACGAGTTTCCTTCAATTTTCATCGACATTCCTCTTTCATCCAGGTCGATGACCAGGGTGCCAGGCATGTTTTTCAAAGGCCAGGATACGTGCAGCTTTCCGGAAATGGAATCTGTCACAACAGGGTCTTCGCCTTTCAGCTGTATTTCCTTTCCGCCAACCAGTGCTTTCAGTCTCATTCCGCCAATCTGTTGATTGGTGCTCCAGATATAACTGTCCACAAAAGGAAGTGTATTGAATGAACATTCATTTTTAGTAGCTACACCTGTCGTATAAAAATCCGGATAGCTTTCATCAAACAAGTGAATATCCCGGATACGCAACGTACTATCCTCCCACAAAATATTAACACGGTAATTTTTGCTGTTAAACCAAACCGTCTTCCGATTGCTTCCATTCAAATCTTCATTCACAGTCATGGATGTGGCCGGAGTGACTTTGTAACGATCCTTAAACCATTGTCCGGATTCGGCTAGCGTTTCAACCTTTACTTTCTTTTGATCACGCAAATGAGAAATAAGTGGCAACTGGATTTCAAAACCTTTGGACATGGCATTCCAGGTAAAGGAATTCTCCTGCCCTGCCTGAGTATATGCAAATTCCATGCATGCCCCATCAACCAATTCTTTCATGAACCAGTTGACCCATGTTTCACTGCCACCTGCTTCCGGATAGACTGGTTCAAGTGTTATGACACCTTGCCAGGTGGTTCCGAGTCCGGTATCGTATTGACGGATCGGATCACTTCCCAGCATTCTGAAAATGGGTACTGGTATTTGATTTTCTTCATTCTGAGCAGGCATATAGGAGTTAATTTTACTCGGGTAATAGGCCTGATTCCAATACCCACCCCACAAGGTATAACCATCCGTACCGGACTGGTCTTTGCAGTTGCAGGAAGCTATAATATGATATTTTTCATACATGTAATTCAGGGAATGGGCATCAATAAACCACGAACCGACCGATTTGGGATAGTATCCAAAGATCTTTTTGAAATCGGCCATATAGACATCGACCAGTTTCTCGCGCTCTGCCGGTGTATAACCTGTACTAAAACCGACATTGGCATACCAGTCCCAGGGATACCGTCCGCGCCATTTCATTCCGGCTTTCTCTACGAGGGGTTGAGGAATTTCCCACCATGCACCAATTTCGAAGGAGTCGGTAGGAAGAGATTTCAATAAGTTCTGATATCTGGAATCCATCAATGCATCGTATTGCAACAAAAAAGAACCACCAAGCCTGTACTTCTTCATCATATCGATTTGACTGACTACGGTCTGATACAGCACATTCTGTGTTACATTTGCATCACGGGGTTCCAGTAAACGGATGAAATTGATAAAGTTTACAATTTTGGGATGCTCCGCTTCACTTGCGGCCTTCTCGGCTTTTTTGTTGACATTAACAAACGAACAAAATAATATTATGCTCATTACCAACATAATAGGTGCAATTCTTTTTTTCATAGATCAGGTTTCAAAGTTTCGAACAGAGTCATTTAAAATAAATGACCAAATAATTTGAGCTTAATATTCAGCTCACAATTACCGACTGACAAAAATAGAAGGTCCTGGTGTTCCTGGACTGTAAGGATTGATTTAAAGAATTAAATATTTGATAGTTATTTAAATGAAAAGTCAAAAAGGAGATGTTTCTAAAGGGCGTAAAGGTCAAGGTGCTGATTATGAGGTATACCGGAGTGTACTTTTCGTACGTGAGGATTGCCGAATGAGCTGAAACGCAGAGATTTGCGTCCTTTAGGATTCAATCAGGAACTTCTTATTCAGAACACATCTCTTATTGACACAGACCTCCAGTATGTAGACGCCTGATGACAGACCTGGCAGCACATGTGAGATCTGATGATGTCCTGAGAATTTGCCGTTTATAAGTGTGGCCACTTTTCGGCCTTGCATATCAAAAAGCGTAGCATCAATCGTATCGCTGGATTTCTTGGCTGTAAATGAAAACTGTGCCATTCTGGATGTCAGGAACATCCATTCAAAAGGGCTTTCGGGATCAAAGTCTCCTTTATTTCCCTTAACATGGCTTGTTGACATGTGGATTTCCTTTAACGACATTCTATTCCCGGCATCATCCACGGCGAACGGCACCGTATCCCTCACTGTTTTGCCATTCACGGTGACGGCATAATCGTTTACACTCAAATCGATGGTGAACATCCGACCCCTCAACCAATACTTGAGCTGTGTACCATTGAGCTCCGGCAGGAGGTGTGGTTCGAGGTAGAGACCGTTGTACATGGGTCGTACCCCATAAATATTGCGATAGAGACCTGCTACTGCCATGCAGTTTCCCCCCAGGATATCATCGCCTGCTCCCGCCTGGTTCCTGCGGAGACAACGCTGAAAGGCCAACCCATCCTGATCGTAACGGTTCAAGACGTTCTTGATGTATTTTAAAGCAATAGCCGGATTGTATTTGGAATAGGCACGTACAGCCAGTTCGCCCCAGGAAAGAAAAATATCACCGTTTTCATAATCCGGGAATGCTCCTCCTCCACCTTCAGCGGGTGTAAAGGGATAAAAACAGAGAGGCCAGAAAAACAATTTTTCAGACTGCATTTTAGTTTCCATCTGAGAGAGGATTCCATCAATACGAGTGGAGTCATCGCAAAGGCCGTATGCTATAGCACAAACATTGACGGGCATGGTTAAGTTATTGCCATGTATCGAATTGTCCTTGTCACGCCAATAGATATACCATTTTTTTTCCGGATTCCAGAAACCTCCTTCGTCAATAGGCTTGTTAAAACTTGATTTAAGTTTGGCAGCTGCATCCGAATACATTTTCCCCTTCACACTGTCGTTCAGAATATTCTCAACGCTTGCCCATAAGGTCAAGGCATTGTACATCTCAGCATTGACCAATGCATTTTCATAGGCGGACCAAACGATATCAATCCAATCGCTGCCCTTCCTGTCGGTGTGGTAGTTGCTTTTCATTTCCACCAGACCATTTCCATTTGTATCCCGCTTGAGCAGATATTCAAGCACTTTTTCGCACGTCAGTTTCTGACCTTGAACCCAGGCAATATCGCCTGTGTTGTGAAATTGTTCGGCTACAACCATCACATAATCGGTCTGACTATCCATCAGATAACCCCATTGAGCCTCGTAGAAACCGTTGACATCGTAGGTGCCCGGCATATCGTCACCACTTGTGTCTTTAAAACGGGATTTAACTCGTCCATCAACTCCAACGGCTTTATCACGAAAGTAATTGTAAGACTCTGACAGACCATTGGTGTAGTCCGGTTCGGCCAAAGTCGCTGCAATCTGCGGCCACCACTGTTCATGCAAACAGATGTAACCGGAACGCCAGCCATTTCCACCGAAATGCTTCTTGTCTATCACCCCGTAACGGGCAATGGTGTGCATCATTTCCCGGATGGAAGATTCGCTTACCCCCTTGAAAGTGCCTCTGTCGTAAGCCGTATCATAAGCCAAAGGAATTAAATCGTACGTGACACCGATGGAGTCGTTCGGATTTACATTGTAGGTTTTCCAGACATCCAGTTTGTTGCTGAGGTAACGCGACAAATTGTATTTCGGCAACAGTTCCTGCTTGGTGACACTTTGACAAACTGTAAATAGTCCACTCGGCTGATGACTGAAGCGACTGGCTAATTGCTTGTCCTCGCCCTTGTCCGGTACAATCCTTAAACAAGAATTGGTATCCTTATTCCACAGCGAAATGGTAGATGCGTGCTGCCCAAGCGATGCGCAATCGGTTTCCAGAAATTTGCACCAGGCAACTGCTCCATTGTCCAGAAGCGCACCGGTCCAGGTTTGCATGGATAAAAACTCCCAACCCGGAAAATAGGAATCATCCACTTTTACGGCTGATAAGTACTTGCGGCTAATGGTCCAGCTGATGCGATCCGGATGTGTGGTGAAAATCCATTTCTCGACCACGCTGCCAAACTTAATGTTGCTGATGGTTGCGACATTACCATTGACTGCAACATCGGGATTAGTTATTCCACCGCGTGTTGTAAACCACTGTCCTCCGGTGTTTATGGCAGAACAAACCCCCGTAATGGGTGAGACGATGTTTTGCGAACCACGAATGCGAACATCATCCAGCATGCACCTATTATTGTAATTCAATCGAAGTTGTATCTGGTTGTTGTCGTCGCTCAGGATCAGGGTCTTATTGATCGGATCACTCAAGATCTTACCGCCTTGCTCATATGGAATATGTGTACTTGCGGACACTCGTGATTGAGCCAAACTACCTTCGCTCTGCCACAAAAAAAGGACTGTCATGGATAAAATCATCCAACACTTTTTGGGAAGTTTTAATGTGTTCATAGTATAAGATTTATAGCTTGATTATCAGATAGTTTGATAGAACATGGCACAATTAATCCTTGATTCGTACATTTTTCGGATTATTCTACAAATCCTGTCATTCTTTTACCAAAAAATTTTTGCTCAAAACACTTTTGTCGTTGACGCTGACTTGTAAAATATAAATGCCGGGGGTCAAATTTGGCAGGGGGCTTGATAGTTGATGATGACCAGTGAAACGACCACTCAAAGGGGTTGCCACTTTTCGGCCCAGGGAATCATACAACGAAGCGCAAATGGTATCGTTGGCCTTTTGGGTCGTAAATGAAAACTCGGCAAGCTGCGAGGTCAGGAATATTCGTTCAAACGGATTTTCAGATTTCTGACATCCCACTTGTGGCTTATTGATGGCAGTTGAAGAGCTATCCGATTTGGAATCAAAGAATATTCCGCTCAGCACGGCATTGTCGCCGCACACCAGATTTATCCGAAATTTGGCCGACTTGTTGTAGGTAAAAGTCAGATACGCACCACCAGTACTATATTTCACAATCTGGACTGGAGCAATCAGGTTCAAGGTCTTAGCATCGAACATTTCAACCCCGATTTGTCTTCCCTTTTTGTCCCAATCGAGAATATAGAGGGATATCTGATAATCGTGATCACTGACCAGATTGACGTTGAATGTAAAAGTGTATCCAATCTGATCCCCATCCATCGCATACAAACAAGCCGCTTTTCTGGGAAAACCATTGGATGCATCCGGGGCTAAAGCCCTTTTGTCGTTGACGTTTGATGCCCATATCACATTCTGAGGCAGACCATTGCCCTTTACTCTATAGTAATTGACAGATGAAACATAGGATGGCAATGACTTTATATCGCTTCCGTTCCCATTATAATCACACAAGACATAACCCTCTTTTCCGTAAACGCCTCCCCAGTTTCCGCTGGTTGTGGAATCGATTCCGATGCAAGTGGCTGGATAGGATTCTACAGGTTCTATATATAAAGGTGTAGTTCCGCTATAAGAAGCAACAAAGGAATAAGTTCCGGGTTGCACTCCGGTGAAGTAAACAAACATAGAATCCTGAAAAGCACCGGCTATACCGGCAACAGAATGAAAGGCACCGTCCCAGGCAAGCGAGCCGTTCAGAGTTATGCTGCTGATCGTCTTTCCAACTTTGGGAATGCCGATGAGACCTACTGTTCCTATGGGTGAAGTGACCAGACATTTACCGGTTAAAACATCAAAATTCGCGCTGATTTCGCCCAATGGTGTCGGCATTTTTCCCGAAACATTGGTGAGGGTGCTTCCCAGATGTGGAATAACATCAAATGTTGTAAAGCCGGGAGAAGTTGGTTTTATTCCGAGCACTTCTTCGCTGAGCCACTTCGTAACACCGGCACCCCAGGGATGACATAGGCTGGTAAATCCGCACTGGTTGTTTGGAACCGGGTCGTTCAGTCCTACAACGGCGTTCCATGAAGGGCGGTAATCTTCAAAAAAAGTAGTTCCACCGTATTTTATCTGGCCGCCCCATAAATCACGTATGGAGCTTAAAGCATCGTCGTATTTATTCATTAAGGCGAAAGCCTGGATTACGAAATACTGGTTGAAAGGAGAATAAGAGATGCGGTTTATTTTGTCGGTGAAACTTTTTTCATAGAGGTATTTTTTCTCTTCTGAGTTCAATAAACCGGTTGTTACGGCATCTGAGCTTGCATGAAGTCCAAAATTTTGGTACCACAAGGCACTCTTCTTCAAGGCAGCAAGCTTTTGGGTTGCGTAGCCGTTGTATTTGTCCTGAAGATCGGTTCGGCCAAGCACAGCCATGACTTCCGAAAACTCCTTCCACACCCTTATAGAAAGCATTTTATAGGCGTTCTGCGCTTCTGTAACATTCGGATGCTCAAATCCTGCCCCCAACCGCTCGTCCCATCCGAAATATTCCAGATTGGGATTGGTTCCATAAACGGAATAAGCGTCATCAAGCTTTGCACAAGCGTTTGCTACATAGTTTTTAATCGTTACGCTGTCACCGGTATAGTTGTAATAATCTATCAGACTCAATACCCAGTAAAGTGCATAGCTTCTGATTCCATTGCTCTGACCTGAAGTATAGGTGATATTTTTCTTTATAAAATCAAAATTTCCAAAAGCGACCATCGATGCAGCCTGTGCCGGATGCGCATCGCCTGTCCAAGAAAACCGATCTCCCCGATACATTAGAATTGCACCTAAATAATCTTTTAGCAGATTCAACCTAACGGTGTATGCACCTGTGTACCAAATACGTGTAAGCAAAGAATCGCTGCACGAAAAGCTTCCGTTGTAATTGGTCGGTTTTGTCTGACAGACCAATCGGATGCCAGTAATGTGCCATGCTGCAGAAAATGTCCGGATATGGATCCAACCAAACCGTACCCCCTCGTACAATTCGGAATTCAATTCCAGTCGATACGTGTTACCATACTTCTTTGGAATCAATGTTTTGGTCAGTGAACCAGGCACTATGCTCGCTCTGCCAGGTTCGTTGTATTCGCTGATACTCATTTCCACAGCACCAGTCAGGTCCGGGCTATCAAATTCCAGCCATGCCGCATTTTCCTGACCAAAATCCAGTCGGATGGAACCTTTGCCCTTAACCGTCACATTGGGGGAACCGCCGGTCAATGATCCCAGGTTGTCGAACGAAGCGGTTGCATCTGTTGAAACATGTACTGGCTTTTGAAGAAACAGTTCCAGGCCATCACTGGCATTGGGAGCTGGCCACCTGTAAGCAACAAGTGGATCCGGTGATTCTGGTACTGCAATCCCGCTAAAACTGCCTGCGCTGGCATACGGATATGGTTCTGTTATGGGCGATTTGCCCCAGATGGATTGGGCGTAAATTGTCGTTTGAAAAAAAGTCAAACAGGCTAAAGTGGATAAAATGAGCCAATAACTTTTCTGGTGTTTTAATGTGTTCATCACTTTTCGATTTAATTCATTCTCGTACTTTACAAAAATACGTATTGATTATCAGAATGTTTCAAAGAAAACGGAACTCCTAATTGTTGATTTTTGTACTTTTCGGAACAATCATTTCAATTATCCATAAAACACTGACATCCAGTATTAAAATAAAACCAACGCCAATTCATTCATTTACAAATGCATTTGGCGTTGGTTAAACAAAAGAAAAACGTCTATCATCAAGGTGCCGGTTTAAGCCCCTCCCAACGAACAACCCATTGGCCGTTTGCAGGAAAGCCAGGGGCATTACCCTTGGGCGCTCCGTCCCAGCCTGCAGCCATCATTGCCGTAACGTACAATAAGCCACCATTACCCGGTAGGTAAAGTGGCAATATTTCTTCCATCTGTGCATTATGTCCATTTGGCAAATAGGTATTTTTAGGTTTGTCCATAAGCAAAGCATTTATCGCGGTCTCTCCTTCTCCCAATTTAGCAGCTGTCATGGCTATCATGGGAAAATCCCAGCCCCATGTATTGTTCCAATCCCAGGATTCCATCACTTTGTGTAAGGTGCGGCGCATCGTCTCCCTATCCACCATGCTGCCATCCAACATTCCCAAAGGAGCAAGTATGCATGGGTGCGATGTGTTTTTACCCGGCTCGCTGAATGTGCCTGTGGCTGTTTCTGCATCGACGTATAAACCGTCTTTTGTAGAAAGAGGAGTCAGATGAGCCAAAATATCATCCCATTTGGAGTCTCTGGAAAGACCCATACGTTCTTTCCATCGCTGTGCTGTTTTCAATCCCCAATGCCAATAGGCCGTCTCAAATGTTGGATTCCATTGATGTTCATGATCTCTAAAATAGATCTCGGCCGCATCAGCAAACGGAGGTCCAATCCTATATTGATCCCGCTTTTTATCAAAAACGGGAAAAGAGGCCATAAATCGGGCAGTTTCAAAAACCAACTCACTATACTTTTCCAATGTTTCCCGATTTGGGTGAGACCGATAGGCGAGTTCCGCATAAAAAATCGGGTGTGGTTGTTGCCATATCAAAAAGCTTTCCAAATAGGTAGGTGCCGGATCTCCTGATGGACCCACACATTTAGGCCATCGGGCTCCATCATATCCCTGGCTTCTGGCTTGTGCCTGCGCTTTTGGTAAGATGTGCAGGTAAAAAGGAAGACTTTTCTCCAAGAGTTCACTTCGTCCCCAAAGTGCAAAATGCGCAGCATGCCACCAATGCATTTCTAAATGAAATTTACCAAACCAACTATTACAGGTCAGTCCTGTTTCCTGTGGTGGCAAAGATCCAGAACATTGTATCCGTGTAAGATACTGGGATAAAACAATACGCCGCTCCAATTCATACCAACGAGGGTCTTTACTTTCCGACAGATCAATGGCTCCTCCAATGCTCCAGAATGTCTTCCACATAGCAATGGACGCTTTTTCTGTTTTTGAAACGTCAGGTAAAGTTTCCGGTAATTCTTTGGATGAAAAAGCAGCTATAAATTCAATCAAATGAGTCTTTTGAGTGGCAGAGAGTTTCCAGCTTTGAGGTGCGGTTTCATTTAATGTACTACCCTTAGACCATTGAAACGCAGCATGGTAACGATCAGCATCTACTATTCGGGCAAAATCAGCCCGAAGTGAGCCTTTTCGTGTTATAATCGTCTGGTGTGCTCCAGGAAGATTCCAATCTGCGCCATTGCCGTTAAATGCAGTAGCACCGTAAGGAAATGCCAGAATTACAGAAAGTTGACCTTTAGCGATTAGCGCAGATTCAATGTGCACAGCGACCTGATCCTTTTCCGGATGGCAACAGGTCATGACTTCAACAGATTCACCATCAAACGTGAAATGACTGCTGATTTGACCTGTCCATAGATTCAATTCCTGGTGGATTTCTGTCAGGTCAGTTGGTTTTGCCAGATGCCCGTCAGAGGTTTTTAACAACATGGAAATACGACCAAGATGCATTCTGCCTGGATTCGCATACAGATAATTGGCGGCTTCTTCCCATTCAGCAGGACTTTTACCTTTTTCATAATAGAGATAGGGAACTTTACGACCAAATGATTCCTTCGGGGTCAGTGGAAATTTTTCGAGCGAATACCCCTGTGGATTGGGTGAAGTATGAAAACCCCATTGCGACATGGTAGAAAGAGGAATTCCCCGGTTGTAGGCATCTTCGAATGTTTGCAATCCCGTTACATCTACAGTAAACGCAAATTCACCATTTCCAACGGAAAATGGTGAATTCACATTTACAGAATCAAGTACAACATGGTGTCTGGAAACCAACGCATATCTGTCTATTGACTTACTAAAAACCGCTACATGCTGCATCAATAAAAGAATGACAGCCGTGCAACCAGTTCGTACTTTGTTTCTCATATCCTAAGCTAATTTGAGCCCCTATTCCTTAATGATTTTTCTGGAAATTTCTGAGTCTTTGCTGTTTAACTTTACAATGTAAATTCCCTTAGCCAGTTGCTGAACATTTATCTTATTGTTACTTCCTTCAACGATGCGAGAAATCATCAACCGTCCTGTTGTATCAAAGATTTCTGCAACCGTTTTTTGAGTACTATTGATTGTCAGTATATCACATACCGGGTTGGGATATAAATCCAGACCATTCAAGGATGCATTGTTCGCAACATCCTTTATCCCTGTTTCCGGGTTCATGAATGTTTTTACAGATAAGTTGTCGAAATGTGCATGGACATTACAGGATCGGAATCCAACTCTGCCATTGATAAAGGGATTGGCATCCGTGTAATCAATCTTGGGGGTGTTCATATCTGTTACATAGACTTTAATGTTGGCACCGGTTGCAACTATTTTGATGTGATAACTGGTGTTAAGTGCATACGATCCTGTTGCCGATTTCAAGGTAGCCCAACCATAATTGTGTTTTCCCAGAGTGACGGACGTATTTCCCAGACCAACAAAATAGCCCTGAAGGAAATCTGTACCTGCGGCGGGATTGTCATTGGCGCCTCCGATGGATGGATTGTTAACACGGAATATCAGTCCGGCGTTCATGGCATTGATGTAGGTCACATCCGCTTCAATGGTGTAATTTGTCCAGCCGGTATTACCCATCACTTTTTTACCAAAGCCATCAATACTGGCCTGACCCGATTCAATGGTCCAGTTTCCATCGCTGTAGTTCCAGTCTGAGCTGTAAGCCGTTTCAAATTCATCGGTTTTGGTAACTACTTCATTTTTGGCAGGAATAAACTGCATTTCATAGAAGTTGAAGTCCTCGTTTACCACCTCAATTTTGAGTGTTTGATAACCACCTGTCAAATTCAGACCACGGATGGTGAATGTTCGAAAAGCGGACATGCCACCTGTGGAGGGAAGATCAATGATTCCAGTTACATCCGTTTCTCCTTGTCTGATTCTAATCTGACAAGACGTACTCGAAGTCGCATATCTCAGACCTACATTGTAAATGCCTGTTGAATCGACATTGACATGGTACTTATACCATTCTCCTGCCTGGTTGCCGCTGATGTGGAAACCTCCAGCTATATTGGTGCTGATGTCCACATCGTCGTTCCGGATGTATTGGGCACCGGCATTGCCGGGCGTGAGGTCGTGATAACCCACACCTTCACCTCCGGTGTTGTAATGTACGGCACTCAGGATACCTGGAATGGGTTTGTAAACATCAAAGATGCCTGAACCGTTCACTTTGTCGTTAAGGGCTATGTACGAGAAATTGCCTTGGCTCCAACTGGTCATATAACCCACTTTACCACCTACCAACTCACTTGTGAGGGTCGCTTTAAACAAATTATCCACAAAGAACTTGTAATTTTTGGCGTATTTCTCAATGCGGATGCTGTGCCAGGCAGTGTGCTTAAACCCGGTGGGAAGATCGTAATATTGAGGAGTGCCCCAGGTTCCGTTGATTAAAAAATTGACTTCCAACTGATTGGTAAAGCTATGCAATAAGGCCACCCCGTAGTTTTGTTCGTTGCTATAGCTGAAAATAGCTCCCAGTCTGCCGGATGTGTTGCTTTGTGCCACTTCTTTAATGGTAAACTCTGCTGTGTAATCTGCCGCTGCTGTTTTTGTAAAGATTGCCTTGTGCGGGGTTTCAGTTGACTCATTCATCACATCCTGAAACATCAGGTCCTGATTGCTGATTCCCCAATTGCCGCCATTTGGCATCGTCCAGTCAGTTCCAATTTCAACTCGGTTAAAATAGTCCGTAGTGGCCAGTTGAGGAGCTTGCTGGTTCCAGTTCGTTGGCCCCAGCATCATCAATTTATCGCCATTCCAGGCCATCCGATCTAAATTAAATTTTCTGGTCGGACTACCACCTATAACGGTTACCAAATTGTGGTACGTAAAATAGTAAGAATCCAGGTCGGGGCCAATAAAGGCGGTGCCATGTCCCAATCCCGCAAAATCACCTTCTGTCTTTATGAGAATCGGGTTTTGTGCAGCTTGTGGAGTAAAGGCTGTTATGGGGCTCTTTTTATTTTTGCCATAATCAATTCTATAGCCATTGGTCAATACATGATTTCCAGTATAGATTAAGTAATAGATTCCATTTCTTTTGATCAGGCAGGGCCCTTCCGTCCATTGGCCGTTCATTTGCGCATTTAGGTTGACATCACCTCCAAAAGAAGTCGGTAGAGGCATGGGGCATCCAAAGATACCTGCACCATCCGCATGATAGAAATACCATTTGGCATCGTCGTCAATAAAGACCGAGCCATCGATCACTTTGCCCACATTGCCTGTAACAGCTTTAAATGGACCTGTCGGACTGGTGCTGGTCAACACATAATGTCCTCCTCCAAATGGAGATGTATACATGTAATAGGTTCCGTTCCAATAGACGACCTCAGGTGCATAGGCGCCTCTAATTTTATCATCGGTCGAACAGATAATGGGATCGGACCAGCTGATCAGGTCCTTGGACGTCCAGCATCTCAGTTTCTGTTCATCGCCGTTGCTCGCAAATAAATAATAAGTGCCTCTATCCTTTAGGATGTAGGGGTCACCAAGTCCATCCGGATTTGTAAATGGGTTTTTCCATGTTTGGGCAAAGGATGCCGATACGATGGTCGCAAAAAGGAAAAGGAGTAATTTTTTCATGGTACAATGTATAAATTAAAAAATGAAGCAACCTCCCGGGACCTCCATCCTGAAAGGTTGATCAAATCAATATGAAATAATCTCCGGACTAAATATCCGTTTTAACAATTTTCTGTCGGTAGCTTTTATTAACCACCATCACATAGGCACCATTGGAATAGGCGCTAAGGTCTATTTGCTTAACATCACCTTGATTTACAGACAGTTTATTGTTATAAACTATGCGACCAGACATGTCAACAATTTCAATTGAGGCGTTCCTGCTGTCATCCGCGAACTGCACATTAACCAAACCTTTTGTCAGATTGGGGAATATTCGTACAGCTTGTTTGTCTGAAGAATTCTCCAAACCGGCTGGGTCATTAGCTACTGATACAAACAACCATTTACCGGGTTGTACCTTAAACTTAATAAACTGAGCGTCTTCTTCAATAAATTCAACACCTTCTACCTTTTCGGATGCGGCACCATTGTTCCAGATAATGTGAGCGCCCATTCTAATTCCTTTTACGGGAACACTACTACCAAACACTTGCTTGGGAACACCAACAATGCAGACAGTGTTTGCAGGAGATGTTAACTCCTGAGTAAATTTCGTATTGGTACTATCGATGGAGCAGGATGCAGTAATAGAACCCTGCAAAGTAGGTACAACACCGGATATCTGCTTCAGATCACCCAAAAGAGGTTGAAAAGTATACTCTGCAAAAGCAGGTTTTAATGGTCTTACACCTAAAAAGTAAGCACTTAAGTGATACATAGGACCGGCAGACCATGCATGATTGTTACTGTTGTTGGCAGGGAATTCCTCCCATAAAGTGGATGACCAGCTTTTAATCATAGAGGAATATCTGGTACGTACCCTTTTCAGTGTTTTAGCTGGATCAAGTTGTGCCATGGCCAATTCTATGTACATTTCCTGATACGGACTGGCATCATTCCTGGTTTCTAAAGTACCCAGAACAAGTGGCTTCTTGGCATCATCAACCATTCCGGCCAAAACGGCCCAGGCACCGCTGCGATCGTCAACTGTTGTCGATTTTACACCGTTTTTAGTGTTGAACACATACGCTTTTCCGTTCCAGAAGTAATCGTTGAAATGTTCCTTCACTTTGGTTTGGAGTGATTGGTAGTAGGGAATATCAGTATCTATGCCCAAAGTGTCTGCAATGTTTGTCATGCTGTTCAACAATCCGATATATAAGGCATTGCAAACAGTATTTGCGCTTCCTTCCACAATATTCATGTTGCTTCCCCAGTCAATCCAGTTCCAGAGATTCCAACCTTGGCCGGTTTCCATAATTAACATACCATCAGCATTGGCTGTTGCAGCACATTTTTGAACAAACTTCTTTGCATAGGGATATAATTCCTGAAGTAAAGCCTTATCTCCGGTATACAAATAATAATTCCAAAGCATGGAAACGGCAGCAATATTTTGATCCGGTAAATTAAAGGCTTTTCCGGGAGCAGTTGTATAGAGTGAGCCATCAGCTTTTTGAGTATACATCAATTCTCTGTATGCTTTCTGAGCTAATTTGACACTTGACTGGTCGTACAAATAAAAGGAATAAAGGATTTGTTCGGAAACGTCACCCCACCATTGACCACGTTCACGGTTCGGGCAATCAAAGAAAAAGTCACGCATACAGACGAAGGATGTATTTTTACATTTTGTCCATAAGGTATTTAAAGCTAAATCATTGGAATTAAATGATCCTAGAATTTCGGTGTTATAACTTGTTTGTCTGAATTTCAAATCTAGAATTTGAATAGGTCCTGTTACATTGGTAAACTGATATTTAACGGATTGACTGCTCGAATTCTGCCATGCCAGGCATTCAAACTCCTGCTCTCCTTCTTTCGTTACATAGTCCTGATAATAAAATTCGTTCAGGACAATTCGGACATTGACACCGGCAGGTGCATTTATTTTAAGATAAGGAGTACCTTGAATATTAAGCGCCAGTCTTGCAATAATCGTTGTCTTTGTAGAAATGGAAGTAGGTAGCGTTGCCTGATTGGTATAAGGTGTCAAACCGAAATCTTTCCAGAAAGGGATCGTACGATTTACCAGTTTATTCCAGGGAGCAATTGGTGGAACGCCTTTAGCGGTAGCATTCCCCCAAGTGGAATCGTCGTAATCGGAACGATACCAACCCAACTTTTCGTTACGGGCGTCGTATGTTACCGGGTAAGCCAACCATTTAAAGTCGCCTGCAGGTTTCAAAGGGCTTTCTATTACACCAAAAGCAACATCAGAGGCACTTGGCAGCACAAATGTACCACCTTCACTGGCGCATCGGATGAAGGGGGATTTGCTGCCAGCCGGTCTGTAATAACCTGCTTTAGCCACACCAGACAGGGGATCCCCACCAAAGGTCGCGGCATTAAATGTGATGCTTCCGGATACCCCATATTTATATGAAAAAACACCCCTGAGAAAAGCCGAATCAACCTTGATTTTCCAAGTATTATCCGAAACAATTGTTGAAGGAGTGCTGCCGGTCAGTTGGGACTGAAACAAGAAACCACCATTTGCGAAAGTACGTTGGGTATAGCAATCTGGTCCACCTTTATGCCAAACCAATGCACTTATAACATTTTTACCATCTTTCAAAAAGGGTGCAAGGTCAATCTCATCGTAATACGTGTCTTTCAGATTGGGGCGTGTTTCCAATCCACCGTCTCTGACAACAAGTGAATCGTTTATATAAAGCCAATATTTATTCTCAGCGGCAATACGGGTTATTGCAGATGTTGGTTTTCCGGCCAGGGTTACCGTTTTTCTAAAATCAACCCAGGAATTGTTTGGACCTATTGTCGATGCCCAAATCCAATTTGCTGTCCAGGTTTCTTCAGCCGCATTTGCAAGTTGAGTCGTCATCATCAGACATAGAAGAATGAATGATTTGAAAACCCATTGTAGAGTAAAATGTTGTTTTTTCATGGTAAGACTTTTGTTTTAAGGGCTAAAGGTAGATGTATATGATCTTTAAAGTAATATAAATTTTGATTTAAGACTTATACTTTTTGACCTTGATTTAAAAAACAATGGAGTAAGCAATCAGGTTCAATTGACCTGAAAGCTTACTCCATAAAATAATCACTGTTTTTTGGACTATATATCCGTTTTAACGATTTTCTGACGGTAGCTATTGTTTACCACCATCACATACGCACCACTGGAATAGGCACTAATGTCAACTTGCTTTGTATCTCCTTGTTTCACGGAAAGTTTGTTGGTATAGACCGTATGCCCGCCCATATCAACTAGTTCAATCGATGCATTTTTTCTGCCATCTGCAAACGTCACATGGACCAAACCGTTGGTCAAATTCGGAAATATTTGAATGGATTCTTGAGTGATCGTTGATGGGACACTGGTAGGATTGTTGGCTTTTGTGGTAAATACCCAATGACCTGGTTGTACCTTAAACTTGATAAACTGTGCATCCTCTTCATAAAATGCCACGCCAGCAGAAGTTTCGGTTGCAGTACCATTCGTCCAGATAATATCGGAGCCGGCTTTCACTTCCTTTAAAGTTACCGTGCTTCCAAATACAAGTTTGGGAATCCCAACAATACAGACGGTATTGTCAGGTGAAGTCAGATCCTGGGTAAAAGTCAATGCTGTATTATCCAACGTACAGGATGCTGAAATGGTGCCTTGAGGAGAGGGTACGTCCCCTGACATATGTTTCAGATCGCCCATAAGCGGTTGAAAAGTATACTCCGCAAAAGCAGGTTTCAGTGGTCTGACACCTAGAAAATAGGCCCCCAGGTGATACACCGGACCGGCAGACCAGGCATGGTTGCTGCTCATCACGGTGGAAAAATGTTCCCACAAGGTAGAAGACCAATTGGTAATCATAAACGAATACCTGCTGCGAACTCGTTTGAGCGTTTCGGCCGGATCGAGCTGGAGCATCGCCATATCGATGTACATTTCCTGGTACGGACTGGCGTTCTTTTTAGTTTTCAACGTAGTCAGGACAGCTGCTTTCTGAGTCTCATCTGCCATACCGGCCAAGACTGCCCAGGCAGCACTCCGATCGTCGGCCACTGTTGATTTTATGCCATTCTTATTGTGGAAAACATACGCTTTTCCATTCCAGAAATAGTTGTTGAAATTGCTCGTCACCTTGGTTTGCAACGATTGATAATAGGTTAGGTCTGCATCTATGCCCAGCGTATCCGCTATGTTTATCATACTGTTTAGCAAGACGCTATAAATCGCATTGAAAACGGTATTGGCGCTCCCTTGCTGAATATCCAGATTGTCACCCCAATCCACCCAATTCCAAAGGTTACCGCCGGTAATGCCAGGCTGATCCGGTTGCAGGATCAACATCCCGTCTTTATTGGCTGTGGTGGTACATTGTTGAATAAACTTCTTTGCAAAGGGGTATAATTCCTGAAGTAGCGCTTTGTCGCCAGTGTACATGAAATAGTTCCACAACATGGAAACGGCTGCCATATTCTGGTCGGGCAGATTGTACGCTTTTCCAGGTGCAGTGGTATAGAGTGATCCGTCGGCTTTCTGAGAATACATCAATTCCCGGTATGCTTTTTGGGCCAACTTGACACTCGATTGGTCGTACAGATAAAAGGAATAAAGGATTTGCTCGGACACATCCCCCCACCATTGCCCCCGTTCACGGTTTGGACAATCGTAGAAATAGTCACGCATACAGACGAAGGACGTATTTTTACATTTGGTCCATAGGGTATTGATGGCCTGGTCGTTGGAGCTGAACGTTCCAACAAATTCGGTATTGTAACTGGATTGTCTGAACTTTAAATCCAGTATCTGAACCGGTGCCTTTACATTGGTAAACTGATATTTGACCGTATGGCTGCTCGAATTTTGCCATGCATAGCATTCAAATTCCTGTACACCTTCTTTGGTCACGTAGTCCTGATAGTAAAAATCGTTCAAAATAATACGAATAGTCACACCTGCTGGCGCATTCAGTTTTAAGTAGGGAGTACCTTGAATGTTAATTCCCAGATTTCCGGTAATGTTTGCGTTTGTTGCGATGGAAGTAGGAAGAGCCGCCTGATTAAGATAAGGTGTCAAACCATAATCTTTCAGAAAAGGAATGGTCCGGTTTACCAGCTTATTCCATGGAGCAATGGGGGGAACACCTTTTGCAGTGGCATTTTTCCAGGAAGAATCGTCGTATCCGTATTGATGCCAACCCTGCTTTTCGTTGCGGGCGTCGTAAGTCACCGGATAGGCTACCCATTTAAAGTCGTTATCTGGTTTTAATGGGACATCCATAGCTCCGAATGCCACATCGCAAGTGCCTGGCAACGTAAACGTAGCATTTTCTTCGGCACATTTGATAAAAGGTGCTGAGCTACCTGCCGGTCTGTAGTAACCTGCCTTAAGAGATCCATAAATGGGATCCGCGCCAAATGTGGCGATATCAAACTTAATGGTACCGGTTACTCCGTATTTGTATAAATAGATTCCTCTGATAAAAGCAGAATCCACCTTAACTTTCCAGGTATTGTCCGATACAATAGACGAAACATTGCTACCGGTCAGTTGGGAATCAAACAAAAATCCGCCATTGGGTAAAGTCCGTTGGGTATAACAATCCGGTCCGCCTCTGTGCCAAACCAAGGCACTGATAATATTATCGCCTGCTTTCAAATTAGGTGCCAGGTCTATTTCGTCGTAGTAGGTATCCATGAGATTTGGACGGGTTTCAAGTCCTCCATCCCGGATGATGAGTGAATCGTTGATAAAAAGCCAGTATTTATTTTCAGCTGCAATCCGGGTAATGGCTGTTGTCGGTTTTCCGGTTAGGGTGACCTTTTTTCGCATATCAACCCATACATTGTTCGGGCCAGTTTCGGATGTCCAAATCCAGTTTGCAGTCCAGGTTTCTGATCTGGCATTTGCAAATTGGGTGCTTAAAAGTATGCACAAAAGAATGAATGCTTTGGTTATACGACGTTGTAAAAAAGAGTGTTGTTTCATAGGGTACTAACTATTTTTTTTATTTGCGTGGAAAGCCAATTCCCGACATCCATGAGGTGTGCGTATCGAGATTCATATAGAATCCCTGGTGATTGTTTGTAGTCCAATCCTTTAGGATGGATGCATCAATACCTTCGTCGAACTTGTAATAGGCAACCAAACCGCTTTCTTTCCCTACCCGGCTACTGTCCTTGAATTTCTGAATTTCTGTCACAGAAAGCGCTTTGTTCCAGATACGGACTTCGTCAATTCCACCTGTAAATTCACGACCGCTCCAGACACTGGATTCACCGATCGTTAGCGGAGCTGTCGAAGGTGATAGTTCACCTGCATCAGTTGTAGCCTTTAAAATTCCATCCACATAAAATTTTAGTGTTTCACCATCGTAAACACCTGCAATATGCTGCCATTTATTTAAAAAGATGGTACCCTCCGGGAGTACTGCTTCTTTCCAACCGTCGCTAAAAATGACCAGACGACCTTGGCCTCTTCCTCCAAGATCAAGTGCATAACCACTGGTATTTGTTTCGGTACTTAAAATGGTACCTTCCCAGTAATTCGATTTAAAGCCCATTGGGTATACCCACGCCTCCAGTGTAAAAGCCTTTTTCAAAGCCAGTTCAGGTGCATTGGAAATGCTGACTTTTCCGGCCGATCCTTTAAACAACAATGCCCAGTCAAGACCGGATTCGAAATTGGTAATGGTTGTTGAAAGGGTATCGTCCAAGTCGTATTGATCGTTTGGAGCCTCTACTTTTACGGCAATCCGGTAATTCCCGGTGACCGAAAAGTTTGCTTTTTTGGCAAACGTAAAATCAACGCTTGACTGTGCAGGTATGGTTGGAATGATTTCATTGACCGTTTTCCCCTTGTTGATGGAGTAAGAAACCTTTACATTCTCCTGTACGCTCTTGTTCTCGTTGTAAATCTTTACTTTGATGGATTCTTTACTTTGCAGGCCAATTTTTGTTTGAGGAGTCATTATGGCAGTTATCCCGGCATTGGCAGGATCATTGGCTACCGATGTAAACACGAAATGACCCGATTTAACCTTGAATTTGATAAACTGCGCATCTTCTTCCAGAAACTCAACGCCGGCAACACTGCCCGTTGCAGAACCATTCTGCCAGATTCTATCGGCACCTATTCGCACTTCCTTAAGAGTGACACTCTTGCCAAAAACTTGCTTGGGAACCCCAACTATACAGACCGTATTTGCCGGAGAAGTGATTTCCTGAGTCAAGGTTGATGTGGTAGGATCAATGGTGCAGGAAGCTGTAATAGTACCATTTGGAGAAGGTACTACACCAGATAGTTTTTTCAAATCTCCCATCAGTGGAAGAAAGGCATACTCAGCAAAAGCGGGTTTCAACGGTCTGACACCAAGGAAATAGCCACTTAAATGGAACATCGGACCTGCAGACCAGGCATGGTTGTTGCTGTTATTGGCAGGAAATTCTTCCCATAAAGTAGAAGACCAGCTATCGATCATTTCGGAATACCGGGCACGCGTTCTTTTTAGGGTTTCTGTAGGGTCAAGCTCCAACATGGCCAATTCTATGTACATTTCCTGGTATGGACTGGCATCGTATCTGGTTTTCAAAGTGTTCAGCACTAGAGGTTTTTTGGCTTCGTCAACAACTCCGGCCAAAACAGCCCAGGCACTACTACGGTCGTCAACTGTCAATGATTTTACACCATTTTTCGTATTAAACACATAAGCACTGCCATTCCAGAAATAATCGTTAAAATGTTCCTTTACTTTGCCTTGAAGCGATTTGTAATAGGAAACATCGGCATCAAGGTCAAGCGTATTCGCCAGGTTCATCATGCTGTTCAACAATACGACGTACAGTCCATTGCAAACGGTATTTGCACTTCCTTCCTGAATGTCCATATTGCTTCCCCAGTCTATCCAGTTCCAAAGATTTGGTCCCTGACCTTTTTCCATGAGGATAATACCATCGGCGTTGGCTGTTGAGGCACATTTCTGGACAAATTTCTTTGCATAGGGATACAACTCTTCAATCAAGGCCTTATCCCCTGTGTACAAATAATAATTCCAAAGCATGGAAACTGCAGCGATATTTTGATCGGGTAGATTAAAGGTTCTCCCTGGAGCTGTAGTGTAAAGTGAACCATCTGCTTTTTGAGTTGCCATCAACTCTCTGTAAGCCTTTTGGGCCAGTTTGACACTTGATTGGTCGTACAGGTAAAAGGAATAAAGGATTTGTTCCGACACATCCCCCCACCACTGGCCGCGTTCACGGTTCGGGCAATCGTAAAAATAGTCGCGCATACAGACGAAGGACGTATTCTTACATTTTGTCCATAAGGTATTTAAGGCTGGATCGTTGGATTGAAAGGAACCTAAAATTTCGGAATCGTAACTGGATTTCCTGAATTTCAGATCCAGTATTTGCACCGTTCCTGTCACATTGGTAAACTGATAGTTGACTGTATGGCTGCTCGAATTTTGCCAGGCCAGGCATTCAAATTCCTGCTCGCCTTCTTTGGTCACATAGTCCTGATAATAGAAATCGTTCAGTACGATGCGGACATTTACGCCGGCAGGTGCATTCAGTTTTAGATAGGGCGTTCCTTGAATATTGATGCCAAGGTTTCCTGTTAGGGTCTTGTTGGTATTAATGCTTGCAGGAAAGGATGTCTGATTTTGATAGGATGTCAACCCCTCATACTTCATAAAAGGAATGGTACGATGGATCAGTTTATTCCAGGGAGCTGTTGGTGGCACGCCTTTTGCTGTGGCATTTTTCCAGGAAGCATCGTTGTAACCATATCGAAGCCAACCTTGCTTTTCGTTGCGGGCATCGTAGGTTACCGGAAAAGCCACCCACTTAAAGTCCGCCATGATTTTCAACGGACTGTCCATGGAGCCATAAGCCACATCACAGGTACCTGGAAGATTGAAGGATTCCTTATCTTCGGCACATCGGATAAATGGTAAAGTGCTGGCTGCCGGTCGGTAATACCCTGATTTTGCCACGCCATCAATCGGATCCATCCCAAAAGTGGCAGGGTCGAACTTGATGGTCCCTTTTACTCCGTACTTATACAAATAGACACCTCTGACGAAGGCTGAATCCACTTTCACTTTCCAGGTCTTATCTGAGACGATGGAGGTATTGGTACTACCTTTCAATTTGGATTCGAACAGAAAACCACCATCAGGTAATGTTCGCTGGGTGTATCCTTCATAACCTCCTTTATGCCAAACCAATGCACAGATGATATTCTCACCTGCCCTCAGGTATGGGGCCAGGTCCAACTCGTCGTAATAGGTATTGTCCAGGTCGGGACGCGTATCCATACCACCGGCTCTGACCACCAGTTCGTTGTTGACATAAAGCCAGTAATTGTTTTCAGCTGCAATCCGGGTGAGTGCTTTTGTGGGTTTTTCCTTTAGCACGACCTTTTTCCTCAAATCGACCCATACATTGTTGGGGCCTTGATCGGATGTCCAAATCCAATTGGCTGTCCAGGTTTCAGCCTGAGCGTTTACAAATTGGGTGCTTATCAGTATGCACAGGAGGATGAACGCTTTTGCAAACCGATTTAACATAAAATAGTGTTGTTTCATATTGAGTGATTGATTCTTTTTACTTTAGGAATAAAACCGAAACAGGCAATTTGCGTCTTGACATCCCTGGTCCAGCATATTCAAGGCTTAAACCGGCACCGGCCTTACCTTGCAAATAGTCAAGAACTATCGTATGTTTTCCTTTTGATAAAGTGATGCGATCCGATTTTTCATCCATTCCATGGATACCATCGTTATCAATAAGCAGTTTACCATCTATTGTTAGTTTACTTCCATCATCGGATGTAATGAAAAAAGTATAATCACCTGGTTTTTCTATGTTGACAAACGTTTCAAATCTAAGACAGTAGTCTTCAGAACGGTTTGCAATTTTTGAGACTTCAAGGTTAATGGATTTCCCATAAGCTTTAGGGGTCAGTTTGGAAAAATCAGGAATCTTTTTCCATTCTCCTGGATAGAATGAATAGTTGTAGCCATTTAAACCGGCATTGTAAATTTCAATATCCGATGGAGTGCTGTAAGAAGGAAGCATTCCCTTTTTAAAAGCGCTGGTCAAAAGGACCGTTGGTTTATCCAATGTTAATGGAGAGGTATAGATTGGAGAATTTTCATTGGGTTCAGATCCATCCATGGTATATCTGATTTCAGCTCCTGGGGTAGTGCAGGATATCTTAACAAGTACTGGAGTTGCTGAAAGCGTGTCAACAGGTGAAATCATAGGTGTTGCAACAGTTGGCATTTCAGGATTCTGGAATTTAAACTTTTTTGAAACAAACGTATACGTTCCTGAAGTCACTTTGAAAATGGCCCTATTGTTTTCCAGGCGTACAAATTTCACACCTTTAGCTTTCATTGCCGGAATTCCGCTTTCTTCAACATCTGTTTCTGCAAGTGCCGGTACATAAATTGTAGCCGAGCAACTTGTTGGTACAGTAATATCCCATGAATACTGATTGTTATCAATATTCCAGCTACTGGAAATAGTACCATAGACTGTTTTGTAAGTGCCTTTTGCAAAGCTTAGTTCTTTGATTACGTCAGGCTTCATGATAAAGTGTTTAAATCCGGGATGTTCCGAATCAGCCTTTATACCTGCCAGACTTTCATAGTACCAAATGATCAGGTCACCAAGTAACATGACGTGGTTGCCGGAATTCATGGAAGGTTCGGCAGTATTACCATTCCATAGTTCCCAAATAGTCGTTGCGTCGTGTTTAAGCATATAGCCTAAACTTGGATAGTCGGTATTTGTAGATAGTAAATAGGCTATGTCAGGTCTGTTAAACTCGGAAAACATTCTATTGATCCATTGTGCACCTATGATACCTGTACTTGTATGACCTCTGAATTCACCCAACGTTTTCTTTACTACCTGATTAAAAACGGCTTGTCTGTCTTCAGTTGGTACCAGTTTAAATGCAAGTGACAGAAGATTGGCTGTAGCAGTGTTGTTGGAATAGCATTTTTTTTCTTTATCAAAAAAAGTATCGTTATAGGCTTTATAGATCACTGCCGAAGTTTTTGCAAATGCACTGGCGTCTTCCTCTTTTTGAAACATTTTAGCGTATCTGTTCATGATCGTCAGTATATCATAAAAGTAAGCCGTACTGATGAGTTCGCCCCTGGTTTTTCTTCCGGGTAGCGTAGAATGTATCAATTCAGGAGTTTCAGGAGGCATACACCAGTCTCCATACGTATCTTTTATCAATATGCCATCCTTTAAAAAGTTTGTTTGCATATAATCAACCCATTTTTTCATGGAGTTGTAGTGCTTTTTCATTGGTTCGAGATCACCATATTGCTCATACAACATATCTGCTATAAGCACATAGGCACCTGGCCAGGAAACATCGTCATTGTAAATTTTCCAATAGGTTGGTGCAACACCGGGAAGCGTGCCATTTTCCAATTGTGAATCTTCAATATCCTGCAACCACTTGGCGTATAATTTTGAATTATCGAATATGTATCCTTCCCCTTTCGATCCGGCTGCCCGATCACCCAACCAACCATGACGTTCATCGCGTTGAGGACAATCGGTTGGTATGCTCCTGTAGTTGCCTCTGATGCCCCAATAAGCATTTTTATAAATGGCATTGATGGTTGCATTCGATGTTTCGAAAGCGCCTGTCGTTTCCATGTCATCATAGACTACTTTGCCAGAAAAATCCTTGATTTCAGGTTTTCCCGGATAACCCTTGATTTCTACAAACCGAAAGCCGTGATACGTAAATCTGGGTTCGAAAAATTCAGTGCCTTCCCCTTTCAACGTATATTTATCCGTTACTTTGGCTGTCCTTAAATTAGCTAGATAAAGGCTGCCATCCGGATTGAGGGTTTCAGCAAAACGAAGCGAAACGGTTTCACCTTTTTTACCCATTACGTTCATACTGAGCCATCCCACCATATTTTGACCCATGTCCATAATAAAAACGCCTGGTGTCAATTCTTTTATGGTTTTTGGCTGAACGATTTCCTTCACTTTAATTGGCTCTGTCATTGGGGCACGTAGTACCGCAGATGGGTTTTTTACCAATTCAGGTGTCATCCATTTTTTATCATCAAATCCAGGTTGATCCCAACCTTTGATTTCTTTTGTGGCATCGTATTCTTCTCCGTCGTACTCATTATTTGCTACAATTGGACCATCTGTAGTCAGTTTCCAGGTTTCATCGGAAAGGATGGTTTGTTTTGATCCATCTTCCAACTCCAATTCCAATTGAAAAAGCATTTTTGGAAAAGCATTCGGCACAGTGAGTGCATTTAAACGCAATCCGAAAAACCGGCCATTTCCAAGTATCACTCCAATAGCATTTTTACCTTTGTGGAGCTGAGAGGTCATATCGTAGGTGATGTAGTAAGAGCGCTTGGCATATTCCGACAAGGCAGGAGACAAGACCTGATCGCCTATTTTCTTTCCATTTGAATGCAATTCGAATAAGCCTAAGCCACAAATATAGGCTGTGGCTCTCCTGATTTTACCTTTCACTTCAAATTCTTTACGCAACATTCTGGCAGACAATCTCCTGAATTCACTGTTTGGTTCGTCTTTGCCAACGCCTTTGTCCAAACCTATCCATTTGGCACGCCAATCTGATTCAGCAAGCAATCCCATGGACCAAAGGGCTGGTGTACTCCACGCGGATTCTTTTCCATTCGTATCCCAGACTTTGACTTTCCAGTAACAGGGCATACCTGTTTGTAAGGGTTTTCCTGCATAAACGATATTCAAGCTTTGTTCTGAATTGATTTTTTTGGAATCCCATAAGTCTCCTTTACCTGCATCAAGATTCTTTTTGCTGCTGGCAACCAGGATACGATAAGCCGTTTGAACAGCTCCCCTCTGATGCGATTCACCAACCCAACTCAAACGTGGGGTCTGTGCATCAATACCCAAAGGGTTAATCATATATTCGCATTTTAATGCCGACGCACTAAACGTATCGGGAGTTTTTGCACGACCAAATGTAACATGCGATAGAAAAAGCACGACAATAAAAAGTCTGAGTGCCGTTTGCATCGCACTCCTTTTTGTGCCAGACTTTACGCTACCTTTAGCGAATGGATTGTTAGAGTCTTTCATAAATTGTATTAAGTTGATTGAATTATCTTGATTATTTTATTGAACCACTATTTTTTTATTGAAATTGGTATCTTTTGTACTAATTGACACCAGGTACGTTCCAGCTGGAATTTTACTCATGTCTACTTGTTTTGAGTTTTGAAACTTTGACCGTAAAAATACTTTTCCACAAAGATCATAAAGGACCAAAGAAGCCTCTGCATTTTTAATACAGCCATTCATTTCAATGTTCAAAACATCTTTTATTACAGGATTTGGAAATACCTTTACATTGGAAGATTCAGTAATAGCATCAATACCGGATGAAGATTCGGAATACAATTGGTTTTGGGGAATAACTTCTCTTGCCTGTAATCCGCTTGCCCATTCTAATTTGCAGTGGGCTCCAGCCGTATTCTCAAAATACTCCACTTTCAGATCGTATTTCTGACCAGCTGTCAAATCAATGGTTCCGGTATAACTGTACGAATTGTCTATCCATCTGTCAATGATCAATTGATTGTTGATCCAGACTCTGCGTCCGTTATCGCTGGTACAATAAAAAGTATAGGTACCGGAATATATTGGTTGAACCTGACCTGTCCATCTAACAGAAAAAACATCCGGATTGACACCTGCCACTGGAGACTCAGTGCCCCAGATAAAATCAATAGTGGAATCCTTTCTGGTGGCCACCTGAGTTTCAAAATTCATTCCATTGAAATAGGTTCCTGTCAAACCATCACCGGTACCAATAATACTGCCCGGATTGAAAGTCAGATGATTTGCTTCACGCAACAGTTGGAAAAGATGATCGGGTCGCACCACGATGTAGTTTGTGTTGAGTGAATTCATCACGTTCTTGAAAGTTGTTGGCGTCACATTGGTCCATGGTTGAGCCTGTATGATGACAAACCGAGGGGTTTTTCCACTCCAACCGGCAGCAGCTGAAGCAATGTGATCCTTCATGGCCTGTTCATCCGTACAATAGTTGCATGAAAGCGGTTTGCCCGGAAGACTTTTTTTGTAGATGGAAAGTGGACCTCCGGTATTTTGAGCTGTAACACCAAGCAAGGTTGGCGCATAGCTTGCAAACGTTTCACCAACATTCAGATTGATTCCACCAGTTATGGTATTCCAAACGGTAATCACGCGGAAACCGGCACGGATATTGTACTCTTCCGTTTTGGCAACGTATTGGTTCAATGAACTTTGATTCTCCCAATTGTTGGGATAAGCATAACCATATCCGGAGGGTCCCGAGATCAGATTATCATTGTTGGTGGATGTTTTATGATAGTAGTTGAGTGCACCAGGCATGGCATCGAGCATGGCAGGAGACAATGTCCATCCCATCGGAACGGAGCCACGATCCGGATTTTTCCAAAGTTTACGCATCAAATGCTCTATGTATTGTAAGTTATCCCCATCACTGATAATGAAAGCAACGTAGATCTTATTTTGCAATACCGGTTTGGGTGGCATTGGTTTAATATTGACCGTTCTGGGCATACCACTATGAACCGTCAAATTGGTGGCATAATCACTGGCAATGGTTGCAATTCCAAAATTGGATGCTCTTGTAACTCCTGCACCTTCTTCTGGCCACCAACCCATAAAGTTTGCACCAATCGGCATGGAAAATAAGAATCTGTTGAGCAATTCACTTTCACCTGCGACTTTAGGATCGAGCCATATCACAGCGGCACCCAATGCTGTAGCATATTCCCGTAAAGAGGCTTTATGTGCATTCGGACTTAAACCAATCAATAAACGATGATCAATTGTTGGCCAGTAGGTATCGTAAAGTGTCTGATAAATCTGAAGTTTACTGGTAAATTTGTCACGTAGATCAACCAAGACAGGTAAATTATAGGGAGCGGTAGTCAATCTTGACAACAAGGATGGTGAAGCAATGAGCGCTTTTTTATCCAATGCAAGCGTGGTTGCCAGATTGACTGTGTGAATCTGCGAAGGATCATACACAATCAAACCGGATATTTCAGTGCGGTACTTCGTGATAAGTGGCCAGTTACTTGAATGTTCAATCCATTTTAAACCCAATGATTGCATCCAGGTATAGGCTCCTTCTGCATAAGCATCACCTTCAAAGGAAAATAGTCTCGGTTGAGTCCTATTGACGATGCCTTTCAATGATGAAAACAAATACATTTCTGCAGCTGAATTATCCTGTGTTACGCCAACCCAATCTACTTTTAAATAGGAAACGCCCTTCCAGGTAACACGCAACTCGATCGATTGACTATCTGCAGGCATCTCAAAAGGTAGTTTAAAGCTCACATAGCTTCCAGCCACATTAAACTGCTTACGAGTCACTGTTTGAGAAGTCAGGATGGAGCCTTTTGTTGAATTTCTGACAACAAGGTCTGCTATCGGTTCATCGTTGATGGTATTATTATCAATCTTCATCCGAAACTCTGCAACATTAGGCCCTTCGGTTACATTCCTATCGTTGGGTCCGTAAATCATTAGTTTATTGGCAACATCCACTCCAACCTTGCAAAGCCAACCCTCAGATTCCAATTGACCGGTATCGTGTTTCAAGAATGTTCCTTCTCCTTGCCAACGCCAATACTTTGCATAGGGTGCAACAGTTCCATTCAGAAAAAACAGGTCCTGAGTTGGAGCTGTAGCTGGAAACGAAGGAAGGAGTTGCCCCTCCGGCCATGATATCTGAGCCATGGAAGGCAAGCTGAACAATGGTAATAAAAGAAGAAGCAACGCTTCAATCTTCAGACGTTTTTTTCTCATCACGTATCTTTGATTTTAATTTATAAACATTCAATGAACCTTTTACTACAAATAGCTGAAAAAATATTCTATTACCGCTAAAGTAGTGCATTTGGTATTAAATTGGATTATCAAAGAATCAGTCTTTCTTAAAAACTTCTTTTACAGCCTCCAGATACTTCATCCCATTTTTAGTATCCGGTTCCAGAGCGCTACCTTCCGCCCATTCATTCCAGGCATTTATAGTAATCAACTGTGGTTGGTCTGGATGTTTATCCAGGTAGTCTTTTGCTTTTTGAAGGTAAAGTTTAAAATATTCAGGTTTATTGTTCACGACCAAATCCTGCCTCGCAACCGGAAATCGGGGATTGCAATCCCAACCGATTGAAACATGGGGACAATAGGGGATTTTAAATGTTTTATCCCATTCATCCCATTTTGTAATGGCTTTTGCACCCCAGTTCAAATAATCGCCACTGGCTGGTACAAAATGACACCACTGATAATTGGTCATACTTTTAAATCCAAAATATTCAAGGGTTTCGTTTTGAGATTCGATTGGATCACCCGGTACATCTTTGATGGTTGAAGGGATATTTCCCCAAAGAATGGCCTGCAGGTGTAAGCCCGGAAAACCTGCCTCAACGGTTTTTTTCCGGAAATAATCGAGTGCTTCCTTTGCTTTCTCCGGACCTCCCATACCATTTATAAAAGTAGAAAGTTCATAGATACTGAAGACCGGCTCTCCATTTATTTTATAATAGTTGGATTTCTTAAAATAGTCGTTGATGATGTGCTTGACCATTCCTTCAAAAATAGTCCGGTCTACTCCACCATACCAATAGATCTTACTTTTATCGGGATTGGCCGGATCCAGATAGGAATTGTGATCGTGGTTTGCCCACATCAGGCAAAACCGCATATCTGTCGAGTTTTTGGCTTTCAGGAAACCCTTGTTCAAAGCATCTTCGAGAAAGGGCTTATCATCGTACCAGTACCAATCAAAAATCATGACATTGACGCCATATTTAACGGCAGTCTTTATTTTTTTACCCATCACTTTCGGATCGGATTCATCTTCATAGCCCCAAAGTGGAACCTTGGGCACTTCATGTCCTGCAAATTTTGGTTTGGCTTTATAAACGGCCTCCCACTCCCCTTTTCCATCGGGGAAAACATTGATTTCCTTAAAGCGGTTGTCCGGATGATACGCAGGCCAATAGAAGGCGGCAACATCGTACTTATTCTTTACCAGATGCTTATCTTTTGCCTGAGCAATAAGAGTGCCGGATATCAGGATGGTAAAAAACGATGCAGCTATAATTGTTTTCATCGATGTGATTTTGGAATTGTTTTAAATTGCTCTATTTAAGAATTTCTATTTTACATTGCACCGTTTGGTCGTTCATCTTAAGCACGGCTAAATAAATACCATTTGCATGGCGAGTTGCATCCCATTCAACCGTGTGTGACCCTGAAGAGTAAAGTGCTGAACCGAAATTCTCTACCAATTGTCCCTGACTGTTGAAAAGTTGAATTTCTGCTTTTGTCGACTTCTGCAAATTAAACAGAATAGTCGTATTTCCCTTGCTTGGGTTTGGAAACGCAGAGAGTGTGGCAATACGGTTTTCGGATTGGATGGTACCCTCTACTTTAGAGGCACTGGATGGGCTGAAGACCGAGAATTCCCGGATTGCAGCCCAGTCAACGGTTGATCCGGTTACTGTTATTCGAATATACCTAAAATTCCCGTTCACGGAATCTTTCATGAAATACCCTTCAGCACCATCCGTACGATCGGCCAGTATAGTCCAGTTGGATTTATCTTCCGATCCTTCAATCTTATATTTCCAGATCTCATTGGCAAAGAATTGAGTCTGAATCAGGGCGAATTTCGTACTTTCTCCTAAGTCTATCGATAGCCATTGCGGAAATGTTCCATTTGCTGCACACCAATAATTCCGTGGACTATTGTCAACAGCCTGCATGCCAGTATATCCCGCACCGCTTGACGAAGAGGTCGTGGCGGCTTTATTGATTGAAATGGGTTTGTCTACGCCTATTGGCAAGCTGGATTTTACAGTGACATCCTCAACCAGCAACAACCAGTCTTTGGTATCCGGTTTTGATGGAATGGTATAAGCACCGCCAATGGATTGAAAAGCATCCGCTATAAGGATGCTTTTTCCAGTTGAGGGATCAAACCATCGGGCACAGTACGTTTTTGAATCTGTGAGACTTTTTAAGGTGCCGGTTGTTTTTGCGGTTTGGTAGAAGTACACAACAAATCTATCGGCTTCTGGTGTTGAAGATAAGATAGATGTTTCGGGATTTACAAAAGAACACCAGGCAGGGTCAGAGAAACGAGGCACAAGTTTATCCCATGCGAACGAGGTGTAAAACTGCTTCAAATAGTTCATTTGGCTGGATCCCGGTGCATCGACTCCCACATACCAGGGATATTTGCTGTAACTGTCCCAACCTGCAACTTTGGCATCCCATTTCATGGCCCAGACGCCCGAAACGCCGTAAGTGAATCCCATACTCCCGCATTGGATGGCTTTATAGGCGGCCACTCGTTCATCTGTAGCATCGTTGAGCCCACCGCAATCGACATCTTCGTATTTAGCCTCAGCCTCCAAAAAAGGTTGAGTGGGTGTATAATTCCAGAAACCCTTGTAAAAAGCCTGATCCTTATAGGTTCTGGTGGCTGCATGCCCGCCCTGGACGGCAAACCAGGTGTGCCAGGTTTCCTTTCCCCAGGTATAATTATTGTAACACATATGACCGGTTAAAGGGCGTTTGTAGCTGTCGAAGCTGTCAATGGTTTTAGCCACTTCTTTCCAGATTGCAGCTTCTTCGGGCTTGATGTCCACTTCCTGTGCGGTGATCCAGACAATCGGATAGGCGCCATATCGGGCAACCATATACTTGGCAAGCAGCTTCAAGCCATCGAGTCCGACACTCTCGGTACTGAGCCAATGCACACCGCATCCCAGGGCAACCACAATGCCATTGTCGGCCAGGTATTTCATTTTGGGATCGAAATGTTCTTGAAATGCAACTGGATCCAACTGAGAATAACTGGTGGACCACCAATTGGCTACATGCACATTGCCACCACCGTCGTTTACGCCGGCATCCGGATAGGTCTGGTAAACGGTAAACCCTTTGGCTATACGGTCTTTTACGACATGTTTGAACTGACTTCCGCAGTTGTCTCCATAATTGCACTCTGTGTCACTTTCGTAATCCGACATCTGCCAATGCGTATCACCAAGCCAGAAAAAAGGTGTTTCATCGTTGTAAACCATGTACCGTTTATTGGATGCGATTTTTAAAAAACCCTTTTTGTAAATGGGTAAATCACCGGTATATTCTACGGTCTGTACATTGCCGGTCTGTAGATGAAGACCGGTGTTGGTGGCATCGCTGCAAGTAGTTGAATAGGTCCAGTCACCAATTACCGTTGGTGAAAACCGTATTTTCCAGGTAGTACCGCCGTCCCAGAATGCCGGACGGCTTATCACTTCGCCACCTGGTCCGCAAAATGTTGCAGTTACATCTGCCTCCTGAAAAGGATTTGTATAGGTTTTTGAACTTGTAAGTACAATCTCAGCAACTTGCCACTGCATGGTGGTGAAAGTGGGAGGTTGTGCATTGACATCAAAATGCAACACACTAAAATTAAGTGCAATGAATAGTAATGCACCAAACATTTTAAGACTTTTTCTCATTTCTTCATAGGTATTTTTCTAAACTCAGAAGGTGTCAATGGATATTGTCAAAGGATAATCCTTAACGTGATGACTCCATTCCCTGTTTCTGGTCGCAACGCCTCAAAATCAAAAATAGAGGGTCTTTGATATAATTTTACTGAACTATTTGATTTAAAGCATTAAATATTTGATAGTGATCTTTAGTCCGAAAAAAAACCGCATCTGAATAGTTTCAGATACGGTTTTTTCACACACACATTTAATTTAACCAAACAATTAAATATCTAAACTACTTATTCTTTCACAATCTTCAGAGTATCCTTTGTACCATCGTATCCGGTAACGGTCAGAATATAGATTCCAGGATGTAATTTCGCACCAAAGCTGCCGGAATAAGTCTTCTCTATGAAGGGAGTCTGATCGACCAAATGACCCAATAAATCATACACTTTAATGTCTTTTGATGGGTAATGAGTTTGAACTAGAAAATCGTTTTTGGATGGATTTGGAGTCACACTCGGTTTTAGTTTTTGATTGACTAATTCAGGTGTTACCAAGGATGAGTATTCATCCTCCTTCCAGTTTACATTATAAACGTAATTAAACCGTTCGCCTGGTGCAACATCGCCGTTCACATAGAAATCCATAATGTTTCCGTCTTCCTGCATGTTATCGCTCCACTTGAATTCCAGATTAATATCAGGATTCAACAGGCCCAGAGTGGTGCGTTTTATTTTAAGTACCAGCGTTTTTCCATTTATAGAAAATGCTGCAGCTCCCATTTTTTCACAGTTCCAGGAATTTGTGCTTTTTTCAATATTGGCTGAATCTCCGGGGTTATTGCGGTTAATGACATAATCATATCCCTCCCAGCCAGTCGATTTATCGCGATCGATATCTATAAACAGACGCATCCATTTTGGATCCGACTTGTCTGTGAGATTGTCCGCTGTTTCTACGTAGAAATAAATAAAACCGGAATCTCTGGCTACCTTGGCAGAAACGATATCGTTTCTGCCCGTTGCATTGGTATACACCAGTTTCTTCCCCTGACCAGGATGGTTACGGTGCATTGTGTTTCCTTTATACGATTGGTATTCAGGTTTGACATCAGACCAACTTTCGATATTTGTCATATCAATGGTCTTGACATTCGAGACAGAATCCGGAGAGAGCATCCCTTTAAATTTGCGAATATTCTGAACGAGTTGCATATAGTAAACGTCCCCTTTTGTACCCCATGATTTTACGGGTTCTATATCGCGACTCTTTTCCTTGTCGTATTCATCAACAAAAGCAAACGGGGCGTATGGATTTGCCCAACTGGTCCAGAGACCGGCTGTCCATTCGTTCCATCCTGTCACAAAAATAAAATCAGGATTAATGGTATTGGCCCGTGACCATTGTTCCTGAAAGTTGTATCCATGGTAATAGGCAGCAGTGTCTGCATTTTGTCCTCCAGCTTTGGTGTAACTACGTCCATAGCTCACGGGAGTATTTATTGCGGAAGCATGACCACCACTTTCATCACTTGCATTTTGGGCAACTCCTACTGTTGCTTGTTCGTAACCACCACCTGTTTTTTTAACATAACCGTGCTGTGGATAATTTTCCAGCCATCCCCATTGGTCGTTTCGGGTTGGTCCAGATACATAATCAGGCTGACCGGGACGGTAGGTGAAAAATTGCTTAATGGCTGCAGCATCCTCCAATCCGGCAACTATTGGAACTGCTACGTGGGCGGTTCCTGTCGTTAGACTGTCAGATGAGCCCCCTGGATAATATATTTTACTTTCGTAATTGCCATCTGTCACCACACTTCCATTCAAATAACTGGTGACCGGATCTTTGGTATTGGACCATTTCCAAACACCTACTGTTTCGGTTGGGTTGCTTAATTGCCAGAAATAAGTACCTGCAGGTAACTCGCTGAATGATAATTTGATGTGTGAATTGTCTGTAAAATTAACAAAAGTGGAGTCTGCAATAGGTGTCTGCGCTACTGTGCCAGCATAATCAGTAGTCCATTTATAGAGTTTAAATGTCAGGTTTCCAATACTATTTCCCCAACTTGGACAACAAGCATCAACACCTGTAAACGATGTCGTTGTCGAGAATTTTAGCCCGCAAATTTTACTGTCTTGTCCATTCAGCATTTCAGGATAGGCCATAATTAAAGGTTTATTCTTCCACATAAACCATAAATCCTTGTATAAACCTGGTTTATAGACATCTTTATACAATTCAGAAATGGACTCCAAAGAGGATTGTTGTGGACCAAAATTTAGCATAAAGGCTATTTGAGGAGTCTTAACCCCATCCAACCTGGCTTGGGCCCAAACTTTCAACAATTGGGTATAGGATGATTTCCAGGTGAATGATCCGTTTGTACAATCAAAAAAGACGACGTCAACACCTGCATCAGCTAGCATTTCAGCATGTTTACGTAAAACCCAGGGATCTGTTGTGCGGTAATAACCCAATAAAGGCTCATCCCACCAAAAAGTGCCTCCATTTGTAATGCCATGCCATGCGGTGTCTTTTAAATTATATGCAGCTTCGGGGTTGTCTTTTAGTATGTTTGTAATGTTCATCAGTTCATCATCGGCCAGTTGATCCGTATGCCATGTCCAATAAAACATACCAATGTATTTTCCGGTTTTTACTGGTCCTGTCAGATTCTGAGTGGGTGTTTGCCTGCCCAACCCATCAGTGGCGGACCAGGAGTCGCTGTTGACGAATGTTTCCGCCTGTACGGTAAATGTACTGATGAAGAATAGTATAACAGAAATGGATGCCAGGAACTTTGTGTTTTTCATAAAAAATACAATCAAATATTGCTTATTATAAACGGACCCATGTTCGTCTATTTCCAGAACCAAAAATAGATAGTCAATGATTACTTTTGACTGAAAGTATTGATTTAAAGCATCAACTATTTGATACTTATCATGAAATACAGGATACAAAACTTAAAAACCAGATTCTTTGCCTCATCGGTACTAATCTTTAATAAATTCAAGAGTACCTTGCTTGTTTCCAGCCTCGTACTTTATGAGATAAACACCTTCGTTTAACTTTGATATATCCATTTTACAGATCTTAGAATGAGTGAAATCGAAAGAGGCTATCTGTTCCCCACCTATTGAATACAAATTGGTATGAATAGCTTCTGTCAATTCCGGCAATTCCAACATCAAATCATTATTTGCCGGATTGGGGTATAACTTCACGTCATTTCCGGCATTTGCTGAATTCTTTATAGCCGTATTTATATTAATTTTGATCCAGTTCAAATTAAAATCACCCCCATCACAAACGATTTTAATGGTTTGGTTAATCGTATTGAGATAGATCCCTGTTTTCTTGATGGTAGTCCAGGTCTGCCAATCTCCTGTGCTTGGTACATCCATGAGACCAGTTAGATCGTTGCCGTCACATTCCAGATGCAAGCTTGAATTTCCTTCAGGTAAGCGGGCAACCCGTATCTCCAAATCGTACGTACCAGGATTGGGAATAAATACGCTATATTCCAACCATTCTCCTTTTGCAATCGTGCATACATTGTAACCACCATCCTTATCGGTAGTAGGCTGTATGTCTACATCCTCAGTCCGGTAGGTTGTTCCAATATTTCCACTGGTCGTTTCATGGTATGCGACACCTTCGCCCCCATTGTCATAGTCTTCGGCCTGGATGGTTCCTGGTATGTTCCACTTAGTGCCACCATAGGGTTCCTGAGAAACCGGACTTCCAAATACGGCAAACTCAAAAAGGGAATAACCGTATTCAGGATGTAGCTTCTTAGTGCCGTACATCCGGATGTACTTACCTACACCCGATAATCCGGTCAAATCATCTGTTCCACCATCACCGGTGGTCGTGTTGTAAATGGATGTCCAGTTCACTGCATCTTCTGATACCTGTATCTGATAGGCTGATCCACAAGCTGTTTCCCATGTTAATTGAACGCTGGAAATCTGATAGGTTTGCTGTAAATCGATGTAAATCCATTCTGGTGTCGTTTTCCCGGTTGCACTTGACCATCTGGTGCTGACCAGACCATCGACCGCATACGAAGCGGGAACTTCTACTTTTTCTGTGGAAGATACTTTTACCGGTTTATTCAGTGCCAGGTTCACAATAGGAGCTGGTATCGTATCGGGTACCATCTTAGGAACTACTATTGCATTGAGCAAAGTCACCGTATCGGTCAATCGAATATCATCCGAGGCACTGCCCACTTTTAGTGCAAAATTGCCTTGCTCAGCGTACCATCCATAGTCTTTCCACCAGTTTGAGAAAGCACGACTGTCCAGTTTGAAGGTGACCGTTTTGGTCTCGTTGGCTAATAAGGAAATCTTGTTGAAGCCTTTTAATTCTGTAACAGGTTTATCCAGTGTCGATACAATGTCCTTTACATAGAGCTGCACGACTTCCTTTCCTGCAGTCGTTCCTGTATTTTTCACATCGACGGAAACAGTTAATGTATCTGTGGAATTGAATGTGGAAGCCGATGTTTTTAAATTACTGTACTGAAAAGTCGTATAGGACAAACCGTGTCCGAATGCAAATTCGGGTACCACCTTGTTTTTTTCGTAACCTCTGTAACCAACGTAAACACCTTCTGTATAATTTGCATTATAAGAATTCCTTATGGAGAAGGAAGGTTGGTCTTCATCTCTTTTTGGCCAGCTAATGGTCAATTTTCCGGAAGGATTGGTATTCCCGTATAAAATATTGGCTAGGGCGTTTCCACCTTCCATTCCGGGATAAGTAGCATAAACTACAGCTTCCACGTTATCAACCCAATCCCTTATTTCCTGAGGTCCGCCAATGACAACCACAATCACTTTATTGCTAACAGCTGCAACAGCATTGATTAAATCAATTTCTGCTTGTGGAAAGTCCAGGTTGTTCCTGTCACTTCCTTCAGTATCTCCACCTGTATAGGGTTCTGCATGTTGAAAGCCGGTAACGACAATGGTGACATCGGCCGTTTGAGCAACGGTCACTGCGCCGGCTTTTGTAGTCTGCCGATTGATGTTTAATCCACCCAACTTCTGAAGACCTTCCAGGGGATTGATTTCGTAAGGTACTGGTGTGCCACTGCTACCTCCACCTCCGCAATGTTCCGCTGAAACATTCCGACCGGTCAGGCAAATTGTTTTGACATTCTCCTTATTTAGTGGTAAAATAGCACCGGAATTTTTTAATAAGACGATTCCTTCATCAGCAACCTGACGTGCTACAGCCTGATGAGCAGGTGTATTTTTTGATCCGGCCGGCGATGTCGGACCCCATCCTGCGACACCGCTCCAATAGGATACCCGTAATATTCTCCGTACCATATCATCCAAAACCGAAACATCCAATGTTTTATTGGTTACTGCCTCAGCCAAATTGCCATAAATCGTAGCATTGGGCATTGACAAATCCATTCCTGCCCGGGCAGCCGATTCCGTATTATGGCCCATGATTCCACTCCAGTCTGTTAGAGTAAGACCCTTAAACCCGTATTCATTCTTTAATATGCTCCGCAAAATGGGATGACCGGCACATTCTACACCGTTCAATAAATTGCAACCAGTCATCACTCCCCAGGCACCACCTTCCTTTATCGACATTTCATATCCTGGAAGGTAAATTTCTCGCATGGTGCGTTCGTTCATGTTGGAACTGGCACCTTCTCTGTTATTTTCCTGATTATTGGCAATGAAGTGTTTGATGGTCGTTGAAACACCCTGACTCTGGACACCTTGCACATATTTTGCACCTAATTTCCCGTTCAGGAATGGATCTTCTGTAAAATATTCAAAGGATCGCCCACTGACCAGATCTCGTATAATATTGATACCTGGACCTAAAAGCATATCTCCACCACCTGCATTGGTCTCTTCTCCCAAAACAACACCCACCTGGTAAACAAGTGCTTCATTCCAGGTTTGTGCCATGATCATACCTGAACCAAATCCAGTGGAAGGCATTGATCTTTTTGCGCCCAGCGGGCCATCGCACATTCGTAATGCTCCTATGCCCAGTCTGGTGCACTTGCCTCCGTCCATGCTGCCGTTTCCAAAACACATCTTTTCTTTTTCATCCAGAGTCATTTGATTGATGATGTTCTGAATATCAGTTTCCATGTCATTGGCAGAAACGATCGAAGGAAGGAATAAGAATCCAGTCAATATGAATAGGACCCTCAATATCAATCTATTATTTCTCATTTTATACTTTATAATTAATTATTTAATAAATGTTTTAATAACTCAAATTCGTATTATACAAGTCTCAGATCATAATAAGAGAAGGGCGTTTTGTCTGATTGGTATGATTCATGAACGTGTCCTTTTATTTTATAAACACGGTCTGTCTAAAGAAATCATTAACAATCACCAGATAAACGCCACTAGCTAAATTTTTACAATTGATCTGTTTTATTTGTCCTTTTTCAATAGTCACTTTATTTTTGCTATAGAGTGTTCTGCCTGTTAAATTGATGATTCTAATGGATAAATCATGGCATGATTCATTAAATTGAAGATTTAATACATCGTTCGCTGGATTTGGAAAAACAATAAATTTTTTATTTTCGATATTTAAAATACCTGTTTCCTCTTTTAATGGTAGAGCTTTGCCCGGCATCCAGGACGTTTTAACATTATTGTTTATAATAGTACCATCATGATTGTTACTGGTCAGATCACTGATAACTATGGATTTCATCCCCTCATTAAACCTGTAATAGACTAAAAGATCCTCCTCTTCACCTGACCTTTTATAATCCTTAAAGTCATTTATTTCTGTCAAGGTCAAAGCTCTGTTCCAGATTTTCACTTCATCAATACCGCCATTAAATGAACGATCTCCCCATGAATTCTCCGCTGTTTCACCAATGCTTAATGGCCCGGTTGATATTGCTGGTATACCTGCTTTTTTGGAAGATTTGAATACACCGTTTACATAAATTTTTAGGTTTGTGCCATCAAAAACACCTGCAATATGTTGCCATTCGTTTGGTTTTATTGAACCAGCCGCTGCATCAGCTGCCATCCAAGTCCCTGCGCTGTTTATAACAAAACGTGCCTGTCCATTCCCTCCAACGGTCAAAGCATACCCACTTGAACCTGTTTCTTTACTAACAACTGTTCCGCCCCACACATCCGACCTGAACACAACTGGGTATACCCATGCTTCAAGCGTAAATGGCGTACGCATATTCAGGTCATTTGCGTTATCAATTTTTACCTTTATACCTTCTTTTCCTGTACAAAGTAAAGCCCAATCCGCATTAACCGAAAAGTTCGTTATACTTGTAGATAGGGTATCGTCGTTCGCATAGGTATCTCCCAAAGGGTTTATTTTTAGTGCAATCGTATATGCTCCAGGGGCAGACATATCGGCTTTTTGGGCAAAGGCAAAATCTATATTTGATTGAGCCGGTATGGTGGAAATAGTATCATTTACTACATTCCCATTATTTATTGAGTATGAAATCGGAATATTCGTTTGCGCAGTTTTATTTTCGTTGAAAACAGTCACTTTAATTGATTCCGCATTCGTAAGACCAATTTGAGTTTCAGGAGCAATTATTGCCTTTAATCCTGCATTGGCAGATTCATTTGCTACCGAACAAAAAGTCCAGTTACCAGGCTGAACTTTGAATAGAATGTATTCTTTGTCTTCCTGATAAAATTGAACACCTGACACTTTTTCTCCCACCACTCCATTCTGCCAGATACGTGTCGAACCAATTTTTACTTCTTTAATGGTTCTACTTATTCCAAAAGCTTGTTTAGGTACTCCAATGAGACAAATAGTATTGTTTGGAGCGGTTAGTTCCTGCACAAGCGTGTCATTATCGGTATTAATGCTGCACGAGGCCATAATATTTCCATGAGGTGATGGAACAGTTCCGGCTACTTTCTTTAAATCGGCTAGCTTTGGCAAAAAGGAAAATTCCCTGAATGCAACTTTTATAGGTTCTATTCCAAGTACGATTGCGCTTAAGTTGTAAAGTGGCCCAGCCGACCATGCATGGTTGCTGGAAGAATTGTTTGCTGGAAATTCTTCCCAAAGTGTCGATGACCAATTCGTAATCATTTCCGAATACCTGCTTCTCATTCTATCAAGAGCTGCTTTTGGATCGAGTTGAAGCATCGCTTTCTCAATATACATTTCCTGGTAAGGACCAGCATTGGTCATGGTCTTTAAGACCTTCATGACACCTGCTTTCTTACCTTCGTCCACCATCCCTGAAAGTACTGCCCAGGCATTTGTTCTATCATCAATAATTGCTGACTTCACACCATTCTTAGTATGAAAAGCATACGCACTTCCATTCCAGAAATAGTTGTTGAAATTGTTTTTTACCTTGGTCTGTAAATTTTGGTAATAGGTTGCATCGGATGTTTGATTTAAATCAGCAGCTATATTTTTCATTCCTTCCAACAAAACAATATAGATTGCATTGAAAATAGTGTTTGCACTACCGTCAACCAAATCTTTGTTGTCTCCCCAGTCGATCCAGTTAGAAATACCGTTACCCGTTTGCAGAACAAGCATGCCATCCGTATTTGATGTATTTACACAATACTGGATAAACTTTTTCATCTGGGGGTATATTTCCTGTACTAATTCAATATCTCCTGTATATTGATAATATTTCCATATCATTGACACTGCTGCCATATTTTGATCGGGAAGGTGGAACCTGTCATTTGGCGCTGTTGTATATAAGGAACCATCTGCTTTCTGAGTATTCATCAATTCCCGAAAACCTTTTTTGATCAATAAGCTACTGCTTACTTGATCGTAGATATACAAGGAATAGAGAATTTGTTGTGAAACATCACCCCACCATTGGCCACGTTCACGATCCGGACAATCGTAAAATATATCGCGCATACACACAAAAGAGGTATTCTTACTTTTGGTCCAAAGTGTATTTAACGCGCTGTCATTAGAGGTGAAACGACCAATAACTTCTGTATTATAACTGGTTTGGCGGAATTTCAAGCCCAAAATCGTAACAGGTCCGGTAACATTTGAAAACTCATATTTAACTTTATGACTGCTAGAGTTTTGCCATTGATAACATTCAAATTCCTGTACACCTGCTTTGGTAACATATTCTTGCCAATAGAAATCGTTCAAAGTCATACGAATTCGAACTCCTGCCGGTGCGTCAACTTTTAGATACGGGGAACCTTGAATATTTATACCCAGTTGACCCGTTATAGTCAAATTTGTATGAATTGTTGTTGGTATTAATGCTTGGTTTTGATAATCAGTCAAACCGTAATCTTTCATAAAAGGAATGGTACGGTGAACTAATTTATTCCATGGAGAAACAGGTGGAACACCCTTTATCACAGCATTTGACCAAGTGGCATCATTAAAAGAATACGCACGCCATCCATCCATTTCATCTCTGGCATCATAACTCAATGGCCAGGCGACCCATTTAATGTCACCTGCCGGTTTAAATTGGTTTTCTTCAGTTCCAAAGGCCACATCACAAACGCCGTTTAAGGTATAGGATTGATTTTCGTTTGCACATTTAATATATGGGCCGAAAGTACCGCTAGTCCTGTAATAACCATACTTAATCACATTGGGGACAGGATCACCGAAAGTATTTGAGTTGAACTTGATTGTGCCGCTAACACCAAACTTATAATTGAAACTCCCTTTCTTAAACGCATTGTTTTCAATAACTTTCCAGGTATTATCGGAGACAATGGAAGTGGTGCTTGTGCCTACCATTTTAGATTCAAACAAAAAACCTCCATTGCCAACGGATCTTTGAGAATATCCATTTACTCCTCCTTTGTACCAAACCATTACTGCGATAATATTCTCTCCACTTTGTAGATATGGTGCAAGATCAATCTCATCATAATAGGTATTTTGCAAATCCGGATGTACTTCAATCCCACCGTCACTCACCACCAATTTTTCGTTTACATACAACCAATACTTGCTTTCTGCTGCTATCCGAGTAATTGCTGTGGTTGGTTTCGCATCCAAAGTCACTTGCTTTCTCAATGACAACCAAGTGTTTTCAGGCCCTTGAGCAGAGATCCATATCCAATTGGCCACCCATGGTTGAGTGGTCTGTGCATTTGAATTTTTCGGGAAAATGGCTATAAATAAAAGAAGTACAAACATTAAAAGGAAATGACTTCTAGGTCCATGTATTGTTTTCATATAAAATCTATTTTTTTAATGGTACTTATTCCCTGTTATCATTATTTGGTAAAATTCAATCTAACCGGACCCATTAAACCTGATCGGATCCTTCCAATATAGGTAGATGGTGTGTTAAAAAAATGGTTCCCCAACGTATTATAGACCAATACCTCAATCTGATTCTCTCCGGAATTTAATTTACTGCTCAGGTCAAACGTCCAGGGTGAAATAAGCCTTCTGCCTACTGATATACCATTCACAAAGACTTCTGCAGAAGCAACGACTTCACCCAAATCAATCGAACTAATTTTTGATTGAGCCTGTTCTTGGTTTATAACAATAGTCTTTCGATACCACATTCCACCAGAATATGTTTTCAATGATTCATTTTCTGCCAGATTCCCAATTTGTACTTTTCCTTTTCCACATTCAAAAACAATGGGTTCAGGTATGGCTGATCCACCTTGAAAACCGGGTAATTGCTCAATCCTTAATGCCACTTTGCATGAATTCAGCATACTGTTTGGAAGAACAATTTTCCATATTGTCAGACTTTTATCGACAAATCGGCCGGATTCCAATTCCCCTGATTGGCATTCGTATTCTTTCCCGGCTACCCATACTTGGGGCTTTGATTTTGATTGCACATAAAAAGCTCTGGCACCCGGAGGTGACATAAAACAATACCATCCAAACTGACCACTCTGAACGGTACAATCAAATGGGAGTACCTTCGGATTTAAATACCATTCTGTCGCTAATGGGACAGTTTGTTTCCAGGCAGTTTTTGTTTGTTTGTCCTCGAAAATAAAAGAACCTCGACCTACATTAGTATATTTCAGCAATAGTGGGTTCGCTCCTGATTTCAAATCAACAAGTTGTTTTGTCGTATCTATTTGAGTATGATTAATAAAAACTTTTTCAGGAAATAATCCGGATTTGCGCATATTTGACTTCATTTTTCTGGGCGAAACGACTGTTGACCAAACGTAATAAATTGAACCAATAGAATCTGAGGTAAGCGGACAGATGGACATCCAGGAATAGGATCTGTCTATCTTTCCAAAAGAAAAAAGTTCATTGTTAACTTTGCCTTTCATTCCATGCCATCCCTGATGGCCTAGATCGTCTTTTAAACCCCATCTCCAGGAAAATTCATACGGTTCCCAGAAATAGTTTGATCCATTGAATTCAACAGGCTGATCCATTTGAACGATGTCAAGTTTTGCCAACCTTGATTCCAGCATTTTAGTATCTGTTCCATTGGGTAAGGGACCTAACATCAAAAATTGTGGACCATAAGATACTTCTACGTTGGACCAATTGCTGTCATCAAAATTTGAGTCATAACACAAGGCATTGGTTGTCGTTGCTTTGGCAAACTTCATTTTTCTTACTTCTACCCCTATTTTCCCGTCAAATGCGGGTAAACTATAATCTCCAAAACGATTATCAAGTGTAGGCATCAGCTCAAATTCCCAATCATTACCTACCATCAATGAATCCGTGATTATAGTTTTAGATACGTTTTTGATAACTTCAGGATTGCCAGGAGAAAAAACGAGTAGCTGAGGTTCACTTTTCTCACCTGGAAGTTGAATGATTGTTCCTTTATCTGTTACTTCAGAAACCTTTAATTGTTGAATTGATCCATCCCATGGATTCCAAAGCTCCACTTTCCCAAACGATCTAAAAAAACAGGAAGTGCCTTTCGGGATACCATAAACAAAATACAAATCACGATTTCCTACTACACGATGAAGAACGTTTGAATCTGTATTCCCGGATAACACTTTGAAATCGAGCTCTATTAATTTTGATACCTCCTTCTTCACATCCACTGGATTCATAATAAACATTCCTGTTCCTCCGGCTTTGCTTTGCCGGGAGTATACTTTTCCTGGTTCTGGTTTATCTGAATAAACTATCCCAAACATTTCTTTAATCATGGTTTGCAATTTGTCATCCATTCCACCAATTCGATCACTGACTTCAGGGAGCGCCCCAACGGCAAGTACCACTCCTCCGGAACGAAAGAATTCCAAGGCTTTCTCCACAGTAGAATAACGAATAGCCGACATGGAGGGTAAAACTAGAACCTTAAATTTTTCCCCACTGACATTCAGCTCTTTATCATGCACCTGACAACGGTCAAGCGATTCAAAATCCATAAAGTCAAAATCTATTCCAGCTGTATAAAGATCCGAAGCAATTGAAAAAGCAGTTGTTACGGACTGACTTCCTTTGAGATCAGCTACCACAGGAGACACAGGATAAATCAAAGCCACATCACAACGATGATATCCTTGAGATAAGACATAGCTTAAACGTTCTGTACATTTTAATAAATCCCCCATAGTTGCCCAATAGGGTTGACGAAAATGATTATCTGGTGCTGCCCATTCCCAGTGGCTACCATGAGTCGTATAATATAGTCCGTGAAGACTAAGTAGATTCTGACCCATCGCAAAATTGGCAAAAGTTGCATCAGCGACCTCCTCGCAACTAGTCCCCCAATTGCTGCTATGATACCCTTCTAACCAAGTTCTGGGACGTTCATAGAGATGACTGATCGAACTGGCAACCTTATTTTTGACAATGTCTTTTTCTAATCTCGGCTGGTCGCAACCTGGCCCGGACATCCACCGTTGTGTACGGAAATAATCACCAAATTCCGTAACATCCTTACCTCGCCCGCCATGGTCGCAACCAAAAAGCATTCCCCGACTTGTATGCCAATCGTATAAAGGTTTAAAAAAGCCCTCCTCGGTAAGACCAACCATAACATCGTTGTAATCCAGTCGAATTTTGTACGATCTAGGCCCCAGATTGACAAATAAAGAAGATAGCTCTGGCAAAACATCATACCCTTTTCGTTTCTTAAATTGGGCAGCAAAGGCCTCATTCCACAAAAATCCACGAATTCCAAAATCAAGTTCATCCGAAAAAAAGAAATTTAATCCTTTGCCACTTTCACCAGGAAAATGGTCTTCAAAAGGCTGGTAGAAATGATCCGTAACTTTCTGTCCTATCAATGGATTCATGGGGTCAAAAGAGGTTTTCACCTTCGTTTTATAGACCAGAATTATTTTCCAGTTTCCAGAAGGCGACTTCCACTTTAGCATTGAATTTGCAATAAACGGCATCAGATTCACTGAACCAGATGCAAAAATCGTTTCGTTTAACTTTTCGTAGGCATACGCAGTAACAATGGATTCGGGAACATTCTCAACAAAATCCTGGTTACCAGCAACATCAAATTGTTTTGATTCCAGCTTTGTACCATTCAATTCAGGATTCTCTTTCAATATATCATCCATATACCACCCTTGACCTACAGATCCAAGTGTATAGTCGCTAAGACTGGTCGACATATTCCGCTTTTTAACTTCGGGTAAGAACCATTTAAATAAATCCCACCACGTGTTACTAAACAAAGCCGGTTGACTTGCATAAGGAAGACCATAAATATTCCCTCCTTTGTCAGTATGGCAATAATTGATTTGTAATCCGGTAATACTTTTATCTTTGAGTTGTTCGAGTTGCCATAATAGTCGATCGTGTGTTAAGGTATCCCCAACCCACCAATAAAACGAAACTTCACCATAACCAGGAGGTGGCGTTATAAAACCAGGCAACACATCCAAATTCGAAGAACGATCAGGAAATCCAACTGGAAGTTTCTGTGGTTGCTGTCCTGAAATAGGCATGATTAAGAATGATACGAAAACGTACAGAAAAAGGCTCAATCTGATTCTGGTATTTTTAAGGGTCATTTAAGTATAGTTATATTAATGATAGCACAGTTCAAGGATGCAGTAACACAGAAAGTTAAATCAACTGCAAGAAAAAAGTATTTCATTAATGGTGTGTTTTTAGGTAAAAATAGATGGTTAAAGTCCTTTTTAGACTGAATAGATTGATTTAATGAATTTACTATTTGATAGTAATCGGCGATTAGGCCATCCGATCACTAAAAAAGAATAGCGCATAACCCAAAAGGACATGCGCTATTCAAACTATAAACTAAAGTGACTTTATTTCTTGGTCACTTTCAAAGTTTCAACCAAATTACCAGATTTAATCTTAACAAGGTAAAGACCATCAGCTAATTCTGACAAATCCACTACCGAAGAGCCTCCGCTGATTTTAACTGTTTTCACAATTGAACCCAGTAAAGTGCTAACTTGTACATCTGCTGTCTCTTTTGGATTACTCATCTGAATATTGATCAAACCGCTTGTTGGATTTGGATATACGTCAAAAGTAGTTTGAGCAACTCCATCAATAGATGTAGCAAGTGGAAGATTATCAATAACTGAGGCTATTGAGTCAAGTGTTGACCAAACTTTTACAGTGACAGTCTCAGCTACACTACCAAACACATGTTTCTGTGTAAAAGTAAAGTTTACAGTTCCAAAAGCAGGAAGAGAAGCAACAACTTCTTCTACAACAGTACCATTGTCTATCTGATATTTGATAGGCAGGTTTGTGATTTCATTCTCAGAATGAGAAGTCAGTTTCACTGTAATGGTTCCATTATTGATCGTATTTGTTATAGGAGAAAGCAATTCGGATGTAACCTTTTTACTGATATTCTGGAGTAATTGAAATTCTCCGGTCGTTTCACTAAATCTGAGTTTTCCATCAACACTGATACAATCGGGGAAATTAAAAGGAGGATTTTGATTAAAATCGTTTGTATAGACAACTTTACCAGTACCATCTCTAACAACAAGATTATCGTAAGCACCCTGAATATCTTGTGCATCTTCCCTGAATCCAACCAATCCAAAACCATATTCCTGTGAATTAATGCTATCCACTTTTATTCCATCCACATAAGATAGAATATCCTGGCCAGAAACTTCAATTCTCAAATGGTGTTCAGCATTCTTATCTGCTTCTGCGATACTTGTAAGATCGATATCTTTGATACCAACCCAATTGCCGCTGATTCTCTTGTGAGGACGTAACCGAACTGGATATTGTTCTGTGTTCAATTGCCACATGTAGAAATTATCGTTATCCCTACCACCAAAGAGAAGACTGGATGTTTTATTTTCTGATGCAATGTCTACATCTACGGAATATTTATCCATCCATGTACCTATGTTCCATTCTTTTCCTGCTACGTTTTCAAGAGCACCATTAATGATCTGACCATTCGGATACTCACGGGCACTTATGGAAAAATCGTTGGAATACAAAACTTTGCCTTCGCTGTCTTTAATGACCACATTATCAATAGAACCCTTTTCGCCTTCACCCGGATGAGCACGGATACCGATTCGTCCAAATTTATTTCTGAAATGTGCATCGTCTTTACGTGCATCAATCAGTGTTCCGTTGATATAGGTCTTGATACTATCACCATCAACAGCAATTTGAACGTGATTCGTTTTAAATTGTTGAACATCAGAAACGACTTCCAAAGGCACATTTACATCGGTGTAAAAAGGCCAGTTTCCATTCTTACGAATGTGTGGACGAAGTCTGAATGGGCTTTTTTCACAATTGAATTGCCACATATAAAGACTACCATCGTTTGAGGAACCAAAAATAAAGCCTATTGATTTTTGATGTACAGTAACATCTAAATCTATGGTGTATTTAGAGGGTGACCAGCTTAATGCAGAAGTTCTGGAACTTGCATCAAAAGCAAGGTTTTCAACCACTGTAGAAATGGAGTCAAGCGTTGACCAAACATTCACAGTAACGGTCGCAGCTTCTTTTGCAAATCCATGTTTCTGAGTGAAAGAATACATTACACTTCCAAAAGCAGGTATAGATGCAACAACTTCTTCAGCCACCGTACCATTATCAATTTGGTATTTGATAGGCAGATTTGTGATTACATCAGCTGAATGAGAGGTCAGTTCAATAGTGACAATGCTATCATTAATTGCATGTGTTCTGGGTGTCACCAATTTTGTGGTAACCAATTTATCAAGATCTCTAAGCATCTGGAATTCTCCGGTTGTTTCACCAAATTTAAGTTGACCGTCAACACTGATGCAATCGGGGAAATTAAAAGGAGGATTTTGATTAAAATCGTTGGTATAAAGCACTTTGCCTGTACTGTCTTTTACAACCAGATTATCATACATTCCTTCTTTATCTGCTCTGTCAGCTCTGAAACCAACTAAACCAAAACCATATTCCTGAGAAGACAAACTATCAACGATAATGCCGTCAACAGAAGAAACAATTAATTCACCTTTTATATCGAGTCTCAGGTGATGTTTGCCATGAACGTCTGCTTCAGCAATGCTTGGAAGATTTATATCCTTGACAGCAACCCAGTTACCACTGATTCTTTTATGAGGGCGCAATCTGGCAGGAAATTGTTCAGTACTAAATTGCCACATGTACAAATTATCATTGTCCCTGCCTCCAAAGATGATACCTGCAGCTCCAGCGGGAGAAGTCAAGTCTACATCGATGGAATATTTATCGGTCAAAGTACACAAACTAAATTCTACGTTCGGTTTGTTTTCAAGTGCACCATCAACGATTACACTACCGGGAAATTCAGGGGCGCCAACTGAAAAATCGTTGGAGTAAATGAGTTTACCCTGGCTGTCTTTAATCAACAAATTATCGATTGAACCACTTTCACCTTCAGTTGGATTGGCACGCATTCCAAATCGTCCAAACTTATTGATGAAATGAGCATCGTCCGTACGATCATCAACAAGAACACCATTAATGTAGGTTTTGATGTTCGTACCATCAATGGCAATTTGCATATGATTGGTGGTCAATTGTTGAGCATCAGGCACAACTTCCAAAGGAACATTCACATCGGTGTAAAAAGGCCAGCCTCCATTCTTACGAATATGCGGACGAAATCTGAAAGGGCTTTTTTCAGCATTTAACTGCCACATATACATGTGATCGCTATTGGATGAACCAAAAATAAAGCCTACCGCTTTATTGTGTACCGTAAAATCTAAGTCTATAGTATACTTAGATGGTGCCCAACTTAATGCCGATGCATCAGAGGGACACAGAAATGAAAGAAGCAATCCTATACATAAAGCACCAAGAGTGCTCCTGTATTTCATTTTTCTGGAATAAATTTTCATGTTTGTGTGATTTGATTAAGGTTCGTATAAATGCCGAAGATGAGAATTCTCCGGCGTCAAAAATAATTGGACAAGTATGTTATTATACTGAATATTTTGATTTAAAATATATACTTTTTGATTGTTCTATTAAAAGTATAGTTCCTCCAGGAGAAAATTCAGGACTTCTATACAGTAAATATCACTAGTGGGAAAGCCACCTTTTGGGTATCAGGCTGTTTGTAAAAGAAATAGCGCATATTCCTAAAAAGGATATGCGCTATTGGAACAATAAATTTGAATGAACTTAATCAATCGATATGTGTCTTCCCCTGTGTAAAGTTTCGGTATTGAACGGGGGTCATTCCGGTCTTTTTCTTAAAAGCGGTGAAAAAATATTCCGGATTCTCAAAACCCATTTTAAAAGCGATTTCTTTGACAGAAAGTGAAGAGTTTGTCAGGAATTCCTTTCCTTTTTGAATTTTTAATTCCTGAAAATACTGAGCCGGCGCAAACCCGGTGTAGTCTTTAAATACACGACGAAACCAGGAATAACTCATATTGACTTTCTCCGCAATGACTTCAGCCTTGATTCCTGTAAACAGATTCTCTACCATCAAAATCTTGGCTTTGTTCATTTGATTGATAACCTGCATATCTTCCAATTGCAGATTCTTATCCAGGGAATAGGCCAAACCCAGCAAATGGTTTACAATGCCTGCCAACATTTGTTGATATCCAGCTTTTTGTTCAATAGCGATCGTAATGGCTTGTTTATACAATTCAATAATCTCATTATTCATACCGACGTTGAAGATCGGTTTCTGTTTGCTAAAAAAGCCGTGTTCGACACGGTTATCGATATTGATGCCATTAAAACCAATCCAATATTCATCCCATCCGGTCGGTTTGTCGGGCATGTAATTGTGCCATTCACCTGGAAATACAAGAAACATGTTCCCCTCTTTGACGGACTGGCGTTTGCAGGCTGTTGAAACAAAACTGCCTTTTCCTTCGCAAATATATAGCAACTGATATTTGTCAAGTATCCGTCCTTTTTCTGTAGAGAACAGATAGCTGGTCGGATGATTTTTGGGAGGATAAGTTTCATTGGGAGCGATGTGTTGCGAGCCAACAGAATCAACTGTCATCCCCCAAAATAAATCGTGATCATTGACAATTAAATATTTTAAATGAATCGCGTTTTCCATAAGATCAGATTAATAACTCGTTCGAAGTTAGGGCAAAGGTAAAAAAATTCATGAGAAATCATCAACAGCCGTTCATTAAATATTACTGTCAAATTTTAAATGGTTTAAATCAGTCTACTCAGTCAAAAGATACAATTCACCATCTATTTTTGACCTTCGATAATCTGATCAAAACACACACCCTTAATATTAACCTTAAAACTAATTCAAGCAGTAATGAAAAAACTACTACTACTGTTGGGGCTTTTCCTGACTTTTTCATTCAGTCTTTTAGCTCAGGCTACGCCTGAAGTTAAAAATCTACGTGTCGAGCACCTTCGAAATCCAATAGGTCTTGATGTGACTAATCCACGCTTCAGCTGGGAAATCAGCGCCGATGCCAGAGGAATAGAACAATCGGCCTATGAAATCACCGTAACAAGTGACAAAGCCGGATCAAACACCATCTGGACTTCCGGAAAAATTGAATCAGGCAAATCCGTGGATATCAAGTACGCAGGTACATCCCTTACACCATCTACACGTTATTACTGGCATGTGGATGTTTGGTACAACAGCAATTCTATGGTATCTTCCACAGAAACCGCTTTATTTGAAACCGGGTTGATGAGTTCCGGTTGGGGTGAAGCCAAATGGATCAAAGCAACTACTTTGAAACAAGGTGAAAGCCTTGGAAATGGGACTCTTGACCCAGCTTCCATCACCGATTATACCATCACGATGGATTTTGAAATCAAGGATATCTCAGCAGGTCCTTGTTTTGCGGCAAAAGATGCAAACAATTTCTTTATGTGGCAATTCAACATTGAGACAGGAAAAACGGTCTTTCGTCCTCACTCCTGGCAAAATGGCGGTGGTGCATGTCACGAAGAAAAAGATATTACCTCATTGATCGATCTTCAAAAAGGCGTCATCTATGCACTACGCATTGAAATAAAAGGAGATAAGGCTACAACCTATATCAATGATATTAGAGTTGATGAAAACAGGACAAACCCACGTGGTGGAAATTATGGTTTCTACAATCTTGGTTTCCGTCAGGATAAAGGAATGCTCAGTGAAAATGTGGAGGATGCCTTTTACGACAACATCAAAGTTTCCACAAGCTTTGAGGGACAGAATGTCTCTTTGTTGGATGAGACTTTTTCCAATCCCGATAAATTTGCATTCACAAGTGGAATCGTTGTTGACGGTCGTTTGAATGTAGTGGGTCGCTCCTATTCCTGGCAGAAGGATCCCAATGCCGGTGTCAATCTGACTGGTATTTTAAATTATACCGTCGAGATGGATTTTGAGATCAATCAGATCTCCACTGGACCTTGCTTTGCAGTGAAAGATGCCAGCAATTATTATATGTGGCAAGTGAACATTTCAACCGACGGCAAACCAACCAACACCACCTATTTACGTCCTCACGTTTGGAGAAACGGTGGAGGCAGATGTTTGAAGGAAGTGGATATTACAAGCCTTTTCAAATGTGAAAAGAATGTCGTTTATCACCTTAAAATCGATATCGCCGGAAAAACAGCAACGACTTATATCAATGATGTACTGGTTGATGTCACAGAAAACCCCTACGGTGAAAACTATGGTTGTGCAAACCTTGGTTTCCGTGCATCCAATGGAAATGGCGGTAAACCCGAACAATCCTACGTTGACAATATCAAATTGAAATCACTCATCAACGCAAAAGACTCCACCATCTTCTCAGAAAATTTCTCAAGCGTACAGTATGCATTTACTGCCGGAGAATTGGTTGACGGACGTCTTTACGTTGCATCACCCGGTCCTGATTTGTATTCATGGCAGAGAGAAATCAAACACAATCCAACCCATTTCGTGCTGGATATGGACATGACGCTTCTAAGCGATGATGCCGGTATCCTATTTTCAGCAAAAGATGCGAGCAACATGTATATGTGGTCCATCAATACACACGATAAGACGGAACCACTCATCAGACGCCATATTTATACCAATGGCAATCCGGCAACCAGCGACCATTTATTTGGTTCATTGTTCACTACAGAAGACTTGATCGGCAAGAAACGTCATGTAAAGATCGATGTTCAGGATAATGTCATTAAAACGCTTATTGATGGAATATTGGTTGATACGTACATCGACAACAGCGGTAATCTGTTTAATGGTTATGTTGGATTTCGTGCCTACAACGGCAACAATACTGATGAAGTGGCCCTTTATGACAATATCGTTCTGAAAACCTATAAAGAAGGTGTTGCAGAACCAGTGATCACCTTCACTGAAGACTTCGAGAATGGCAGCAACGCCTTCGAAGAAGCGGAAACAGTAGAAATTGAAGGCAATACTTTATTGAAAATGTCTACCAAATCAGGCGACTTCAGGGTACTTCAGGGTTCACTGAATGGCGTACCCATGTTCAGGACAGAATTCAATCTGGATAAAGAAATCGCATCGGCCAAAATCTATGCATCGGCACTTGGCGTTTACGATCTGTTCATCAATGGACAGAGAGTGGGCACAACCACCGAAGACAATAAAGTCCTCTTTGATGAACTGAAACCAGGATGGACCGATTATTCCAAGACGGTACATTATTCAACATACGATGTGACCAACCTTCTTAAGGCCGGTGACAACGCTATGGGTGCGCACGTAGCTTCAGGCTGGTGGAATGGTGTCATTGCACACAATGAGTATGGAAATAAAGAATTGAGCTTTCTTTCAAAACTGGTCATCAAATACACAGACGGATCAACCAAAACCGTTGTTTCTGATCCAACCTGGTTAACATCAAAAACCGGTCCAATCAGACTGGCCGATATTTACAACGGAGAATCGTACGATGCCCGCAAAGAAAGTGCATGGAGTACCGTCGGTTACAACGATACAGATTGGTTGCAAACGGCTTTGTTCACAGGTTTTAGTGGCCAGGTGAAAGCATTTGTAGGTCCATCTATTCAAGTTCGTCCCGAATTGGCCCGTCAACCCATAGGTATCACCGTTTATGAAGGGTCTGAAGCCGGTACAACCACTTTTGGCACCATTAAGACAATCAGTGTTGTCAACGCACCTGGTGTCGTACAACTCAAAAAAGGTCAAACCGCAGTTTACGACCTTGGTCAGAACATGGTAGGCTGGATTAAATTTACAGCCAAAGCCGCGTCCGGAACAAAAATGAAAGTTCGCTTCGGAGAAATGCTCAACGATACCGGTGAATCATCCAGAGGTAACGACGGCCCTGCCGGAAGTATCTACACCGCAAATTACCGTTCAGCAAAATCGACTTTGAGCTATACTTTCAAAGGAATGGAAGCAGGTGAGACTTTCAATCCGAATATGACATTCTTCGGCTTCAGATATTGTGAAGTGACTGCAACCGCTGATGTTGAAATCCAATCACTTATCGGAGAAGTTGTTGGTTCAGCCACTGAAGAAGGATCATCCTTCAAATCAAGCAGTGCTCTTGTCAACCAATTGTACAGCAATGTTAAATGGGGACAGAGAGGAAACTTCCTGAGTGTAACAACAGACTGTCCGCAACGTGACGAACGTCTTGGCTGGACCGGTGATACTCAGATTTTCTCCAGAGCAGCAGCTTACAACGCCGATGTTGCCTCATTCTTCCACAAATGGATGGGCGATATGAGAGACAGCCAACGTTCGGATGGAGCTTATCCCGATGTAGCCCCACATGCAGTGGTTGGTTATGGTCAGGGAGCCTGGGCAGAAGCTGGCATTATTGTTCCATACAATGTGTACCTGATGTATGGTGACGCCGGAATTATTGAAGAGAACTTCGAGTCTATGGAAAAATACATGGGATTCTTAGCTGCTCAGACAGGTGATGGTTACCTTTACAATGGTGCAGGAACAAATTATGGCGACTGGGTTTCGTATGAAGCTACAGAAAACCGCTTCGTCAGTGTATGCTATTATGCGTATGCTGCACAGCTGATGGCCAAGATGTCAAAAGCCTTAAGCATCGGTACCGGAGACACCTATGACGTGAAGAGTACCAACTATCAAACGTTGTACAACAACATCAAGGCTGAATTCCAGACCCGATATGTTAACGCAAACGGCACCTTGAAACAAGGTTCACAAACGGCCTATTTGCTTGCACTCAAACAGGGTTTGTTTCCCAATGAGGTTGCAAAAAATAATGCAATCACGTATTTAACCAACAAAATTGCCACCAATGGAGACAAACTCAGTACGGGATTTGTTGGAACTGGCATCCTGAATCAGACACTTAGTCAATTTGGCGCAACCAATACCGCTTACAATCTGTTGCTTCAAAGAAACAGCCCATCCTGGTTGTACAGTGTAGATCAAGGAGCAACAACCATTTGGGAAAGATGGAATTCATACACCAAAGAAACAGGCTTCGGAGATGTAAGCATGAATTCTTTTAACCATTACTCGTATGGAGCGGTATCTGAATGGATGTATCGCTATATGGGTGGTATCGAAACAGATGAAGCAGCACCAGGTTTCAAACATTTTATTTTGCAACCGATGCCAGATGTCAGAACGACCTTACCACAAGGACAGGAACGCATCACTTCTGCAGAGGCTAAATATGCTTCTTATTACGGAGCGATTAAGAGTGCATGGGAAATGAGAAGCAATGGGAACTTAACCTACAAAGCGACTGTTCCCGCCAACACCACTGCAACACTTTATTTACCGCTATCAAATGACGCTGACGTCGTTTATGAAGGTGAAGTACTTGCTCAAAATGCGGAAGGCGTTACATTTGTGAAGAAAGAAAACGGAAAAGCCGTATATGAGCTCAATTCCGGATCGTACACTTTCAATCTGAATGAAGTGCCAACAACATTAACCCCCGCAAAAGAGAAGGGCTCATATTCGTTCTACCCCAACCCTGTTGATAAGAAACTGACCCTCGTAAACGGACCCGCTGATTATCAGATATCTGATTTGACCGGTAAGAAAACGTTATTCGGTACTGGCTCCATGGTTGATGTTTCAAACCTGAGCGCAGGAATCTATTTCATCCGGATTGGAGATGAAGTGAGCAAATTTATTAAGAATTGATTTGATTGTTTGTTTAGTGATGGAGGGGCGTGGTATTTATACCGCGCCTCTCTTTTCATTTTCGCAGATGAGCAATTTCAATCTACATTTCCCGAAACATCAGTTTCCTATATTCAAGCGGAGAAATCCCTGTAATCTGCTTGAAACGTTTGGAAAAATAGTGTTGATTGTCGAATCCAGTGGAAAAGGCAATTTCCTTTAAGGAGATAGAAGGGTTCCGAAGCAACTCTTTAGAGCTGTTGATGCGCAGAAGGGTCATGTATTCTACCGGGGAAAGACCAATTTCTTTTTCAAACAGCTTACGCAAATACCTGGCAGATATGTCGCATTTTTCAGCTATGTGTTCAATCTTACTATTCTCCATATATTCTGCATGGATGATCCGCAAGGCTTTCTTTATCGTTTCGCTTTGGGGTTCCTTGGTGTATTTTAATGTTTCAGCCAGGTGACGCGATAGGATCAGAAACAATTCACTGTAATAAATCCGTGTAAGCAATACATAATTATCGCGCTTTTGGCTTAACTCGTCCACTATCCTTTCAAGTAAGTACATTAAAGGCTTGTGCAGCGATATTTTCAGATAGCGTTGTGAATGGGTCAAAATATTGTGCAAAAAAGCCAAATGTTCTTCCATCATCGGATCGTGTTTCAACTCCGGAAAAATATCCATTCTGAATTCCAGCTGAACCAGTTCCGCCGGTTGATTGTCCACAAAAAAATAGTGATTTACGTCGGGAAAAATGATCATACAATCGTTTGCCTGAAATTTTACAACTTCGTCATCAAACTTCATCTTGCAGCTCCCCTTCTTGACAAAGTTGATTTCAAGATTGACGTGACTGTGAGGACCAAAAGTAAATCCCTTTGGATATTTTCTCAGTTCGAAAATTTCTGCCAACGGAAGTTCGCTTTGCTCTGTAATAAGGTTTTTAATATACTCTTCAATCTCGGACATGGAACTTTTAGTATCAAATTTCGGTTCGGTAAATATAAGAATTAGATGAGACCCTCCGAAAAAAAACCGTTCTTGTTCCATATCATTAAAAAACTTGAGGTAAATCAACTCACAGGACGTTCCATTACAACCCTGGATAATCGGCTTCATAACGCAGAGTGTCTATCTTTACAACGTACTAAAAACAATAAAGATATGGCACTAACTATCAGTCCGCAGGCTTGTCCGCAAAATCACAGATGTCCCATCACCAAAGTTTGTCCCGTCGGCGCTATTTCACAAAACGGTTTTGGCTTACCAGTCATAGACAACGATCTATGCATTCAATGTGGAAAATGCGCCAAGATGTGTCCCATGAGAGCTGTTGTTTCAAATTAAAAGCAGATGGAAATGAAAATAAAGAAATTCCTTTTTTCCAGAACATTCCTCAAACCGTTTCTGGGTGTATTGATAGGCAGCGGACTGGGTTTACTGTACTATTATTTTATTGACAATTCGTCCGGGCAAAATTCCATGACAAGCTCCCCCTTTGGAAGCATGATTTTTGGCGGCATAATAGGATTATTTTTCACAACCAGCCCATGTATGAATGGTAAATGTTAGAGGAAAAAAGCATCGTTCTTGTTGATTAATTTCTATCTTTGGACTTAACAAATTATTTAAGTCCATGAAGACCATCACCGAAACCGACGACGCTTTTATCTGTGACATCCAGGCCCCTTGCTTTCAGCAGCTTTCCAATGAAGAAGCTGAAAACATCCGGAGCAGCAAAACGCAAGTCTTTTTTCGCAAAGGGGACACACTGACCAAACAGGGTGCTTTTGCCTCGTACGTCCTTTTCCTGATCAAAGGAGTCGTGAAGCAGTACGTGGAAGGAAGCGACAACAGAAGCTTCAATTTTAGCATCGTACAACCTGGGGAATTCATAGGACTTTCATCCGTTTTTTCCAACAACATTTTCACGTATTCGACTGCCGCATTGACAGACAGTCAGGCTTTCCTCATCGAAAAAGATTCCATTGAAAAGGTACTCCGTGAAAATGGAACTTTCAGCTTCAGTCTGACGCAACGTTATTGTGCCCAGAACGCCGATCTGCATGAGGTCTTGCAAAATCAACTGTTTAAGCAAATGAACGGCAGACTGGCCGGTGCTTTGCTGTATCTGAACAAAGTGAAAGTCAATCAACCCGGTATTTTTCAATTGCTTACACGAAAAGACCTATCCGATTTTGCAGGGATATCGACGGAAAGCACCGTCAAATTGCTGAAAACCTTTGAGAAAGAAAATCTGATTGAACTTCAGGACAAAGACATTACGCTCGTGAACGAAGAAAACATCCGGGAAATTTACAGACGTGGTTGATACGGTTAACCAATGATCCCATGTCCCAACAGATCTACAGTTTTCCTCCCATCCTCTCCCAACATCCTAAGATCCTGATTTTAGGAACCATGCCCAGCGTGTCATCCCTTCAGGCCATGGAATATTACGCCTTTCCCGGAAATGTTTTCTGGAAAATAATTTCAGCCATTCACGGCATCGATTGCCCCACCGAATATGAGAAGAAAAAACAGATGATTCTGGAAATGGATCTGGCGCTTTGGGACGTTTGTCACAGCTGCATCCGATCCGGAAGTGCCGACAGTGAAATCAAAGAAGAAGAGCCCAATCAGATCAGAGAATTGCTCGCATCCCACCCTTCCATCCATACCATCCTTTTCAACGGAAAAACGGCAGAAAAGTTATTTCACAAACACCTGAAATCCATCGAGGGTATCCGCACCATGGTGATGCCATCTACCAGCCCGGCCTACACGCTGTCCTTTGAAAAAAAGCGGATGGCATGGAGTCGCATCATAGTATGAATTCAGGGCACTTTACCCTCTTTTGGACTCTATTTATTCAAAATAAAGTCATTGAGTGTCACAAAACCACACCCAACTCAGACTAAGTATAAAGGCCTTAATCCAACACATGAAAACGTTCGAAGAAATCTATTCTGAAAATTACACCAAACTTTACAGGGTCGCTGTGAAGATGGTGGATGATACGGATAGTGCTTCCGATATTGTTCAGGATGTTTTCATGAGTTTGTATGAGAAATACAGTGGCGGCACAGCGGTACTTTATCTCAACACCTGGTTGTACAGGGCAACACTCAATAAGTGTCTGGATTGTGTAAACAGGCAAAATAAGTTTCGCTCACTTGACTCCGCACCAGAGGATCAGCCAGAAAATGATACGCTCGAGAATAAGGAGAAAAAGGCCTTGATCCGGATGGCGATGTCAAAACTTCAGCCGAAAGAGCGGGCACTACTCATCCTTTACAGCGAAGGATTTTCATACAAAGAAATTTCAGATTCCACCGGTATACGGTTTTCATCGGTGGGAAAAACGCTGGCCAGAACATTGGAGAAAATGGAAAACCAACTAAAATCACAACGCTATGACTTGTATTAAAGACGATATCTTGCAAAAATACCTGGACAGGGAAACCACCTTCGATGAAAATCTTCGGATGGATGAACACTTGAATCATTGCACGGTTTGTGCAAAACGGCTGGAACAACTTCAGACAAGGTCCAGCAGGATCAAGGATTTGATCCTTTCTATGGAAGAAGAAACGGATGAAGTGAAAAGACCCCTTCCCAACCTTTTCGAAGGAAGAACATCCATTTCTGAATCACAAGATGTCCATCGGATACAACCTTCAGAAAATGGTTGGAAGCCCCTGAAGCGCCTTTTTTTAGGAATTGGAGTAGCATGCGCACTGGCCTTGGTTTTCATCTTGACTCCAAAAGCATACCCTGAAAAGTCACAGGATATCCTGCTGATGCAGCAAGAATTTGTGGAAATCGACGCCAATCGCCCCTATTCTGAGCAGGAAACAACGATCACGGTGATCGATACGGATGGAAACGCATCCAATTTATAATGAATTTATTCTAACTAAAATACAGCTATGAAAAAGATCATTTTAAGCCTCCTCTGCCTGACAATGGCATTGACAGCCTCATCGCAAAAATTATTGGACCTCTACCAAAAAGGTACCATCAAACTGGTAGCTGACAACAACTTCGGTCAAGAAAATGATTGGGATCAGGTGTTCCGCTCGTACAAGGATATGATGGGCAGCAGCCACGTCGGTGAAAGGAAATCACTGGTAATCATGCCCGACGGTTCAGTCATCGTAAATCACGCCTACACCGATTATTATTCCAAATTCAATCCTCAGGGAAAATTCCTGAAGGAATTCGGTATCACGGGCACCACTGGTAAGCGGTTCAAAAAAATCATGTCCATCGAAGGAGTCCTCAACGGCACTAAATTCTTCACAGGTGTTGACAATCCAGGCAATATGTACTTCACGGATTTTAACGGGAAATGGCTCAAGACCTTCAAGTTCAAACATTCGGTCAGACAGGTTATTGCTTTGCCAAACAATAAATTAGTCATCGTTGGTTGGGAAATTGGAGAAAGTAAGTTCCGTGACTTTATTTCCATCATAGACTACAACACCAACAAGGAAAATGTTTTATGGGAATTCAATACGCCCAGAAGTCAGGATTGGGCTGACAACAAACTTTTCTCCTATAGACATGAATTCAAAACCGGTGGTGCCATTGGTTATCGTACCATGCCTTATACCAATGATTTGGGAATGAACAATGGCCCCATCCTCTCCTCCGTTGGAAACAAACTGATAGCAGCCATTCCCACAGTCGGTGAAATCCTGATCTACGATCTGGATGGAAACTTCAAGTCTAAGGAAAAAATATCCTGGGAACAGAAGTACCTTTCGGTAGAAGATCAAAAAGAAATTCAGAAAAAAGCTATTGAAAGAATTAAAACGGGCGATATCCAAAAAGCGAGCGATAAAAACACTCCTGAGGAAATAGGTGAAGTAAAAGACCAATTTATCAAAGAGATGGAAGCAGACCTTCTTTTAATCAAAGACCCCATTCCCATTCCAACCTTTTCAACCATCCTCAAGGATTCCGATGGAAATCTTCTGTTCTTTGAGTTCGCAGAAAAGCAGAACGAAAACAATTTCAACGTCTGGATCTACGAAAAAGGCGGCAAGTTTGTTTGCCAAAGCCGATTTGTCTGCGACGATTACAATCTGAAAATAAATCCATCCAGAATGGTTTTTCACAATGGATATCTCTACAGCCTGCAGGAAAAGAAAAATGCTTCAGGCGTCCCTATGAGACTGGTCCGCTTTAAACTTACCACAATTTAAATTTTTCCATTATTTGTTAAGTTCATGGTCAAGCATGGGCATCAGCAAACTGAGTCAAAACAGTGAGCTGATGCCCTGTTTTTTTGGAAAATATTGCTTACTATTGTACTATGAAAATTCTTCACACCTCCGACTGGCACCTTGGAAAACACTTGCAGAACTACCCCCGTCATCCCGAGCAACAGGATGTAATGGACGAAATCTGTGAAATAGCAGATCGCGAGCAAGTCAATGCCGTTATCGTTGCCGGAGACCTCTTCGACACCTTCAATCCACCCATAGAATCGACAGAGTTATTCTATAAAACGCTGAAACGGTTGACCAACAACGGAAACCGTCCAGTGTTAGCCATTGCCGGAAACCACGACTCCCCCGATCGAATAGAAGCTCCGGATCCATTGGCACGCGAATGTGGCATCCTTTTTGCTGGATATCCAAATTCTTTGATTGCTCCATTTAAACTGGAATCGGGTTTGGAGGTCCTCAAAAGTGAAGCCGGTTTTATCGAACTAAAAATACCAGATATACAGGAGCCCTTGCGCATTTTGCTGACTCCCTATGCCAACGAGTTCAGGCTCAAAACCTTTCTTGGACAGGAAAACTCAGAAGAAGAACTCAGAACCGTGCTTCAAAATAGCTGGTTAGAAAAAGCCCAAAAATACTGCGACAACCAAGGTGTAAATATCCTTCTTTCCCATTTGCTCCTGATGAAAAAAGGAGACGAACTGCCGGAAGAGCCGGAGGATGAAAAGCCCATTTTGCATGTGGGTGGCGCTCAAGCCATTTATAGTGAAAACATACCGGAACAGATTCAGTTTACAGCATTGGGCCACTTGCACCGCAAACAGACAGTGGATGTAGCACGGGGTTCCAATATTCATTATTCAGGCAGTCCCCTCTCCTACAGTTTCAGCGAAGCCAACCAAACGAAATACGTACTATTAGCCGACATTCAACCGGGCGAAACGGCTATCATACAGGAAATTGAGCTCAAAAAAGGCAAACGACTGCTTCGAAAACGTTCAGAAAGCGTCGAAGAAGCATTGGTATGGCTTCAGGAAAATCCTGGAACCCTCGTGGAACTGACCATGGCCACGCAAACATATCTGACAGCGGAAGAGCGCAAGCAACTACTTGCAGCCCACGACGGCATCGTTTCCCTGATTCCCGATGTTCAGATGAAGGGCGACTGGAACGATCCGTCAAAGAAAACGATCGACATGAACAAGAGCATGGAGGGCCTTTTCATCGATTACTTCAGGCACGAAAAGGGACAAGAACCCAACGAGGCCATTCTCAGCTTATTCAAGGAAATACTATCGGAGGAGGAAGCGCAATGATACCCATACAACTCACCCTACAGGGCATTTACTCCTACCAGGAAAAACAGACCATCGACTTCAGCAAATTGACGGAAGCCAACCTGTTCGGCATCTTCGGGTCGGTGGGCAGCGGCAAATCGACCATTCTGGAAGCCATCACCTATGCACTATACGGCAATACAGACCGCCTGAACCAGAAAGGTGACAACCGCAACTACAACATGATGAACCTCAAGTCGAACGAGCTTTTTATCGAGTTTATTTTCCGGACAGGCAAGGACGATACAGAATACATGGCCACCGTCAAAGGCCGGCGAAACAGCAAGCAATTTGAGGAGGTCAAGGCGCTGGACCGTGGCGTTTACAAAAAAGAGAACGGGAAATGGATTCCCATAGAAACCGATACATTTTCCGACATCATCGGCCTGAGCTACGAGAACTTCAAGCGGACTGTCATCATTCCCCAGGGCCGTTTTCAGGAATTCCTGCAGCTGGGCAACAGCGACCGTACCCGCATGATGAAAGAACTTTTCAACCTGGAAAAATTCGAACTTTTCTACAAGGTTGTTTCACTGGAAAGCAAAAACAATCAACAGATACAATCCTTACAAGGACAGATGCTACAGCTCGGAGACATTAATCCCGAGCAAATAAAAACGCTGGAAAACTCTTTGGCAGAGCTAAAAACCCACATTGAGGAAAAAACCAAAGAACTGAAACACCAACAAATACTGGAAGAGCAATTCAGGAAACAAAAAGAACTGACCGAAAAAATAGACCAGACTACCGAAACGCTGGTAAAACTGAAGTCACAGGAACCCGAATACATTCTTTTGGAAAAAACCATCCAGGAATACGAATATTGCCTTTTAAATTTCAGGAACCTTTTGGAATCTCTCCAAAAAAGTTCGGATAAAATCACTTTGCAAGAGAAAAAGCTCCAGACCGATCAGGAAACGCTGACAAAAACGCAGCAACAGCTGAAAGAACTGGAAGAAAGCTTTTTGAGCCTCAAGTCGGCTTACGAAGGCAGGGAAACATACAAGCAGCAAGCCGAAGAATACGAAAAGATAGCCACTATCCTGGAACTGGAACTGATTAGTCAGCAAATCCAGCTTCGCCTGAAAAACGGTGAAAAAGTCATCTCGGAAACGGAGGAAAAAATGGAAAAACTTCAGTCCTCCAAAGCAGCCCTGAAAACCGCTGTCGATGAAATCAAGACTCAGATGCCAGACATGACAGTATTAGCCTTGGTCAAGAACTGGTTCACCCTACAGAACACCCTCCTTTCTACCCAAAAGGGGTTATTAAATGAAATGGATGCGATTCAATTAAACATTCAAGACATTGACAAACAAAAAGTTCAACTTTGTAAGAACAACAATCTGGAAAACCGGCCATCCAGAGATATCGACGTCCTTCTGGAAGACAGAAAAACACAACTCAAAAAGAATTTGGAAAACCTGAACAAAGACATCGAACATCTTTCCGTTCAGACCAAGTTGGAAGAATACGCAGCCAACCTCGAAGAAGGACATGAGTGTCCCTTGTGCGGAGCATTAAACCATCCCAACCCACTGAATGCCAGGAATGTTCCAGAAGCACTGCAGAATACCCGTCAGAAAAAAATCGAAACGGAAACCGTCCTGACAACCTTAGAAAGCTTGCAAAAGAAATTTTCCGAACTCAACACCTCTCTGAAATTCAAACAGGAACTTCAGCAATCAATCCATCAGAAACAGCGTCAAAACGAAGCTGAAATAACCGGGCATCAGAAAAATTTTAGCTGGGCTACCACCTATCAGGATGAAAATTCAGTCAATTATGACTTTGAGAATGCCAACCAACTTCAACAACAGCTTAAAACCAAAGAAACCGAGCAGGAAAACATCGGTAAAACGCTTGAAACCGAAACTAAAAACAAGGAGAAATTTAACCAGGTCTTGGAAGAATTTCGTCACCAATTGACCGGTAAAACCTCAGAAATAGCCACCCTGACGGGACAAATTAAACTATTGAAGCTTGCCGATCTTGAAAATACACCTACCGGGGAAATCCGGAAAGCAAAAGAAACCAGCCTCCTCAAATATCTTGAAATTGAAAAAACCTACACGACAGCAAACGACAAAATCAATGCGCTCGGAAAGGAACGGGATGCCCTGACAGTCAGGTTGGAAGTGAACCATACGATTCTGGCACAGGAAGTCACAGAAAAAAAGGCACTTCACAACAGAATCCAGTCAGAACTCGAAAAATCCATTTACAGGACTCTTCCAGAAGTGGAAGCCATCTTACGCAAACCCTTGAACACCGAAGCTGAAAAAAATAAGCTCAAACAATTCAGGGATTCTTTGAAAAGAATAGAAAACGAACTGGGCACACTTCAAAAGAATCTGGGAAATCAAAAATACGATTCGGAGCAACATCAGGGAGTACTGGAAATCCTATCGAAAATGGAGGAAGAACTGAACCAAGCCAAACTGAACCAAGGTAAGTTGGCCGGTGAACTGGAAAACCTCAAAAAAGAGTTCGAAACGCTCAAGACACTGTCAAACCAGAGAAAAGCCCTAGAGTTGAGAGCAGAGGATCTTAAAACCCTCAAGCAACTTTTCAAAGCCAGCGGTTTTGTCAACTACATATCCTCCGTTTATCTGCAGGAACTTTGTCAAGCAGCCAACAACCGGTTCTACAAGCTGACCCGGCAAAAGCTGAGTCTGGAGGTCACCGGGGACAATAACTTCCAGGTGAGAGATTTTATGAACGGTGGCAAGACCCGAAATGTCAAGACTTTGTCCGGCGGGCAGACTTTTCAGGCTGCGCTGTCACTGGCTTTGGCCCTGGCAGACAATATTCAGAAAATCACCGAATCCAACCAGAATTTCTTTTTCCTGGACGAAGGTTTTGGTTCGCTCGACAAAGAATCACTCGATGTGGTTTTCGACACCCTCAAATCACTTCGCAAGGAAAACCGCATTGTCGGAGTCATTTCACACGTAGAAGAAATGCAGCAGGAAATTGATACCCATCTCAAAATAACCAACGATGAAGACCGGGGAAGTCTCATCAAACCCAGTTGGGCATAACCCATTTTAAACATATATTTGTACCTATTAAATCCACGAAAAAACACTACAATATGAAAACTACCCACTTTAGAAATCTTTGTATGGGGCTGTTGGTTGCATTCATAGGAAATGCCAACGCACAAACGACTACCTATCGTAATCCGGTCATTCCCGGAGATTACCCCGATCCAACCGTCATTCGGGTGGGAGAAAACTACTATTCAGCCGGAACCTCATCCGACTTCGCCCCCAACTATCCGCTTTATCAATCCAAAGACCTGATCAATTGGGACAGGATAGGTGCCATCTTCAACAAATCACCGGAATGGATTGTCGGTAGCTTCTGGGCCCCTGAACTTTACTACAACAACGGTACTTACTTTGTGTATTATACCGCCAGAAAAAAAAGCGACAACATTTCCTGCATCGGAGTGGCCACCACCAAGGATTTAAGCAAAGGATTCACCGATCACGGCATACTCATCGAATGGGGAAAAGAAGCCATCGATTCCTATGTATTCAAAGACACCGACGGCAAACTTTACATCACATGGAAAGCTTACGGACTGGGCCCTGACCGTCCCATCGAAATTCTGGCATCCGAGTTGAGCGCCGACGGCCTGACTCTGAAAGGGGAACACTTCACTCTGACCAACTACGACAAAGGTTGGATTGATCGCGGTAACGAAGGTCAATGCATTGTGAAGCACGGTGATTACTATTACATGCTCTATTCCATCGGTGGTTGCTGCGACAACAGATGTACCTACAATGTTCGCGTCTCCAGGGCCAAAAGCCTCAGAGGTGATTGGGAGCAATACGAAGAAAAAGCACTGCTGGAAGGTGGCGAGAACTGGGTTTGCTCTGGACATGGAACATTGGTCCAGACCCCCGACAACCGTTACTTTTACATGTATCACGCCTATAATTCCAAGGACTTCGAATTTGTAGGTCGTCAAGGCTTGCTGGACGAAATGCTTTGGGACGAAAAGACAGGCTGGCCCTATTTCAAAAATGGCAACACCCCCTCCTCACAGGCTGAAACTCCTTTCAAAAATACGATTCAAAAACGTCATCCCATTTTCGAAGACAATTTTTCAAATGTCGAAAACGAAAAAAACTGGCAATGGAATATGCGTTATGCCAAACCAGAAATCAACCGCACACCCAATGCATTGATACTTTCCAGCAACGACAACCAGGCTGCGTTTCTTGGAGTAAGTCCGCAAACAGGTACCTATACCATGGAAACTTGTGTCACCAATCAGAGTGGAAACAAAAAAGGACTCTGCATTTACGGAACACATTCCAATCTGCTGAGCATTGCCGTTGAAAACAATCAGGTTGTTGTGTATGAAATTCGTCGGGATGTCAACTTGCCCATTTACACCTCACCGGTTCCCACCAATACCCCGATATACCTGAAAATCGAATCTCTCGTCGGCAGATTGTTCCGTTTCTATTGGTCAACAGATCAAAAAGAGTGGCATGCCTGTCTGGACAAAGACAAGAATACCCAGATGAACGGAACGAATCTGGCCCAATGGGGTGGCGGACTACGTGTCGGTTTATGGGTTGAAAACAACACAAATGGCAACAGCGGTGTCTTTTCTTTTTTCAAAATCAGCAATAAATACTAAAATGATAGAAACAAATGCATTGTTTAAAGTTTCTTACGGATTGTACCTGGTATGCTCCGGTGATAAGAACAAAGGAAACGGCTATGTTTGCAACACAGTCATGCAGGTTTCTGCAGAGCCTGTATTATTTACCATTTGTTGCAACAAAAACAACTATACGGCTGAACTGATCCACAAACAAGGTGCATTTTCCGTTTCGGTCCTGGAACAGGACTGCTCGGCTGAGATTATCGGAGATTTCGGGTATAAAAGTGGCCGTGATTCCGATAAGATGATGGGGAAGGAAATCCGCTGGGGCGACACTGGTGTACCCATCGTTTTGAATGAGAGCATCGCATTTCTGGAATGCAGAGTGAAACAAACCATCGACGCAGGGACGCACCTGATGTTTATCGGTGAAGCCGTGCAGGCTGAAATTTTGGACAACAGTAAGGATCCTTTGACCTACGCCTATTACCAGAAGGTCCGAAAAGGCGTTTCCCCAAAAAATGCCCCAACCTATATCAAACCGGAAGTCTTAGAGGAAATCTCCAATGCGCAGGATTTAATAATCTACAGATGTCCGGTTTGCGGCTATGATTTTGAAGAAACAGAAAATCAAAAATTCGAAGACCTTCCCGATGATTGGACCTGTCCGATTTGTGGTGTTGAAAAAGATCGGTTCGAGGTTCTTTAAGAAAAATGATTCTTTAAAAGAAGAACAAAAAAGGATGCCCTCACGAGCATCCTTTCCTATTTTATTGAATTTCCACTTTGAGTCTTTTCAATACTCCATTGTGAAATATATTTTTTCTTATTAATCTACTTATCGGCAGATTTTAACTTGAGTGGCAGTTGGTCCTTTTATTCCCATTTCAACCTCAAAAGTAACCAGGTTACCTTCTTTGATTTCCTCAAGAACATTTTTCACATGCACAAAAATACTTTCCTGAGTCTGGGCATCCTTGATAAAACCAAAGCCTTTAGACTCATTGAGATAGGTCACTGTTCCTTTTCTATTGGGATCAGGAGCCTCAGCCTCCTCTTGTTTGGGGATACTGATTAAGATCGTTTCGGAATCGATAATTGCTTTTTTGGTGGGATCAGGAGGTGTTGATGTAATCATTCCATTTTCATCAACATAGGCGATCATGTCCTCCAAATTGGATGGTCTGTCGTTATCTTTCCGATCTTGTCTTTTCTTTTCCTTCTCTTTTTTCTTCTTGTCTTTGTTGTTCTTTACGTTCTTCTTGTTGAAAGTTTCTTGAGATCTACCCATATAATTTATTAGTTTAGCTCCAAAGGTAATAAAAAGTTGGGTTTTTACCTAAATTGTTAAGCAATTTTTATAAAGCCGATTAGGTACAAAGTAAAAGGCTGCCCTTGTGAGACAGCCTTTGTTCTTCGATTAATGTATGATGTTAGATGGACTAAGCCAGTTTAACATTTACTGCATTTAATCCTTTTCTTCCCTCTTGGATATCAAAAGTAACTTCGTCGTTTTCCTTGATCTTGTCGATCAATCCAGATACGTGTACGAAATATTCCTTTGAAGATTCTGCGTCTTTAATAAATCCAAAACCTTTTGATTCATTAAAAAATTTAACTGTTCCGTTGTTCATGATATAATTTTATTTTATTGGGCGAAAGGTAGAATATTTTTTTTGTAATTCTACCTTTATTTTTAAAAAAAAATATTTATTTTTTCAGTTCCTTTATTTTTTCTTCCGCCTGGGCATTTAATGCAGCTGCTTTTTTTTCTGCTTCAGACTTCAATCTAGCTGCCGAAGCCTTGGCCGCAGCCTTTAAAATTGGATTATTTGCTTTATCAATCAGAAGGTTACCATTTTTTTCCGCTTCAGCTATCAGTTTATCACCGGCTGCTTTTGCCTGAGCACGAATTTCTTCCGCTTTCTTTGAAACATCTTCTTTAGCTTTCGCTATCGTTTCGGTTGTGTTCTTTCCTGTCGCTTTCTCCAGATATTTATCAGCTAAGCTTTTTGCCGCTTCTTTAGCCAGTGCAGTAGCATCCAGTTTTATCTTCGGATCAGTGAATGTACCGGATATTTTACCTTTCATATTGGTAATGCCGGCAATGGCCAGATTCTGAGGCAATGTCACCGCCAGGTTATAATCGATGGATTTATCCAGACCGGTATTTCCTGAAAGGTTCAGATTGATGTTGGCCACTTTTACATCAAAAGGTGAAGTATATAACAGTCCGTTTTCAATCTTAAATGGGATTTTTAAATCTTTTGGAGCAATTGTCCGGAGCGATTCCTTTTTCAAGGTGGTGGCAAGAGCATCCAGCACCTTCACATCGGAGACTTTTACATCTTTGGAATTAAGTACGCCATTACCGTTTAAAGCCATAAGGTCCGGGTCCATATATTTATTCAATGAAGTCTTGAAATCCATGATCAGGGAGTAATTACCCTGCACCTTTTCAAATATGGGTGCAATCTTTTTGACCATTTCAAAGGTTTTGAAGGTTTGCGCAAAGGAGACTTCCTTCAGATTCAGGCCAAAAGACACTAGAGGCTTCACGGGATTCAAAGCTTCGTAATACCCCTTCATGCCCATTGAACCGCCAAGTGCATTGGCAGAAAGATTATTAATGGTGAGTCTTCCGTCCCTGACATTCATATCAGCTAATGCACCTGTCATAACGAGTTTGCTGAAAAGGACCTTAGCGCCTGTGGCTTTTAAACTTAGATTCAGATTTTTCGGAATTTCAAATGCCAGCGTCGGGGCCGATTCCTGGCTCGTTGTGTTGGCTAGACTGTCTTTTTCCATAAAATCATTGAGGTTCAGGTAGGAAGAAGCGATCTTGAGGGAACCTTCCAGGACATCATCCTTGAGGAAATAAGCCAAAAGGTTGGTCAGTTTGCCTGTAGCCTGAATATCGTTTTTACCCAGCATCATGGAAAAAGTGGTCAAAACGATCTCCTTTGGGCTAAAGTTCATGGCTGCTTCCTTGACGGAGACAGTTGGTAAACCGGTCGATTTATATTGAATGCCTTTAACAACAAGATTGCCATTTGCCTTAAACTTATCGTACTGCTTTTTATCCAGGTAAGACATGCGTCCTGCAACGGAAAGGTTTGCCTGAATCTGTCCGTTCAAATCGGTCCCTTTTTCCAGAGGGTAAACCTCTTTAACCATTCCCAGATTAAGGATTCCTTTTAAAGCGCCTTTCACATCGGGGTCGCTCATCGGGGTTGAGACATAAGCGGTCAAATCAAAAGGATTACCGGCCATATTGAAATGGAAAGCTGAGATATCTACTTTGGTCTTGTCGAGTGAACCACCTAAGTTGGATATTTTGGCCTTGATCAGTATATCCCGGACGGATTTGGGCAATGACGGATATTGAAACATTCCGTTATCAACAAGAATCTTCAAACCAAAAGCAGGATAATTCTCGCCTTGCATCTTTCCTTTCATAAAGGCATCAATCCGGAGGTTTCCCGAAGTCTTGATGGATTCGAAATCTTTCATGTAAAGTGCCGGGATCAGCGAAAGGAATTGCTTGAAAGTCACTTTTTCGGTATTGACTTTCAGGTCCATATCGATGGTGGAAGTGTCGGGCATTTGCACCCATCCGCCAAAAGAAAGCTCCATGGCATTTAAGAGAATCCTGTTGGTGGTGAAAGTGTATTTACTATTGGTCAGGTCTGCATTGAGTGTTATTTCTGTATCCAGGGTCGCATCGCTCAGGAATGTCATACCACTCTTGGTAAACGTCAAAGCTTTGATAGTCGATTCCGTTGTTAAGGTGGTTATATCCGAAGACAAATCACCTTCGAGTTTTCCATTCCAGTCCTTCACAACAGCTTTCATTTCAGACTCTCTGTCGTCGTAAACCACATTGGAGTGCTTGATGATCACCTCTTCCATTTCAAAATGCATGGATTCTGAACTATCCTGATCAGCGATTTCAGTGGTGTCTGGCTTCATGATGTCCCAGTTGGCACGACCGTCGGGCAAGACTTTCGCCAGTACATTTCCCTGGATCAGTTCAATAGTTTTGACAGATATCCCTTTGTCGGTAAACAAACTTGTCAAATCAATGGACATCCGGATCTTTTTCGCATGGACAAGGGTATCGTTGGCAAAAGAATCTATACCTGCCACCGTTATATCCGAGAGGGTGGCCGTCATGTTGGGGAAATTAGCGAAGAGATTCAGGCTTAAATCGTTGAAGGAAACGTTGGCATTCAAATTCTTGTTTGCCTGTGAAAGTACAATGGATTTTACTTTTCCTTTAAAAACATAGGGTAAAATAAACATTGCCATAAATAAAAAACCCAGAACAATCAGGACGATTTCAATTTTCTTTTTCATGGAAATCTATTTTTGAGGACGTTTGTATTCGTTAGACAAATATACTTTTTTTCAAAATACTAATTGTTATATTAGAGGTCTAATAATCTTATCTTATGAAAGTAGCCGTTTTTAGCACCAAGTCTTACGACAAGGAATTTTTAGATCTGACAAATGCTGATGGAGCTCACGAATTAATCTATCTGGAAGCATCGCTCAATAATAAGACCGTCAAGCTTACTGAAAGTTTCGAAGCGGTATGCGTTTTTGTCAACGATACATTGAATGCTGAGGTTATAGATGAACTGGCAGCCAACAACATAAAAATAATTGTATTGCGATGCGCCGGCTTTAACAATGTCGACATAGAGAGAGCCAGTTTCTGGGGAATAAAGGTCTTAAGGGTCCCTGCCTATTCTCCGCATGCTGTGGCTGAACATGCTTTAGCACTGATCATGACCCTCAATCGAAAGACCCACAAAGCATACAGTCGCGTCAGAGAAGGCAACTTCTCCATTGAAAGGCTTACCGGTTTCGAGCTGGACGGCAAAACAGTGGGTGTAGTTGGAACTGGCCGCATCGGTGCCGTATTTTCAAAAATCATGCTTGGGCTCGGATGTCGTGTCATTGCACACGATGCATACGAAAACAATTCGCTCAAGGAAGCAGGTGTTGCATACGTATCTTTGGATGAGATATTCAGCTTTTCGGACATCATTTCCCTGCATTGCCCTCTGACTCCCGATACAAACCATATGATAAACGACAGCTCGATCGCCAAAATGAAACAAGGCGTCATGCTCATCAATACCAGTCGTGGAAAACTGATTGATACCAATGCAGCCATAGAAGCACTCAAGGAAGGTCAGATCGGCTATATGGGGCTGGATGTGTACGAACAGGAAGAAAGTCTCTTCTTTAAGGACCTATCTGAAATCATCATCCGGGACGACAAAATTTCTCGATTGATGACTTTCCCAAACGTCTTGATTACAGCCCACCAAGCCTACTTCACTGACAATGCTTTAATTCAGATTTCAAAAACGACGCTTCAAAACTTAACAGACTTCCAGAATGGGAACATTCAACCTGGCAACCAGGTGACTCTGGAAATGATAAAGGGATAAGGCCTTAAAAGATTTCTGTGTTCTGGTACTGATTATTTTTGTCAGTATCAGAACTTTTTGTCGCATATAAGTGTTGATATTTTTGCTTTTAGCATTCATACTTCCTACTGCGTTACCAATAAAAAGACGAAGGATCTAATTGATAAATACGGATGTTAAAATCGTCGCTTGCGGTCTCCCCTCCGTCCCGACCATGATTTATGACAACAACAACGTTTGCCATACAAATTTTGGCAACATACGATATAGACCTTATTTAAATATAAAGGGATGAAAGAGTTGCTCCGGATTTTTGTTTGTAACAATTTATATGCAGAAATCAGTCTCATTCTACAGTCAGCAGAATATAGCGATGTAAAGCTCATAAACTATCCAACTTTCAGTAAAGGTTATTTGCTGGAGCACGAGAATATAGCCCAAATGGTTGCTCAGGATGTCGAAATCTACTCGAAGACCATTTTCATTGATACTGATTTCATACCCTTAAAAAGAAACCCACTCTACCGTAAACTGAAAATCATCAAACTGGGGCATTGCACTTCAATCCTTCTGAATAAAGAAACAATCAAAGACTTCATAGATAAAGGGTATTACCCCATTTCAAATGGTTGGCTGAGGAATGTCAAGGAAAAAAGTTCACTAAGGGATCAAGTGGAAAATTTATCCAGGTCGGGTTCTAAAGAATCCATCCATCAAATCCTGTTTCTCGATACAGGAATCCCCGGTGACTATTTACCGGATTTAGAGCTGTTTTCCACCTATCTGGATAAACCATACACCATTCTTCCAATTGGACTATCATATTGCAAGAACGTTCTGGATGCAGAGATCAACAGATGGAGGTTAGAAACGGAACGCTTCAACTTAAAAGCCGAAATAACAAGGTTAAGCAAGAGCAATGCGGACAAGCACTTCATATTCAATGAACTAAAACGTTTTATTGAATTTGATGACGAAGAAAACATCGCCAAAGAACTCTTTATGTTGTTGAATGTTTTTTACATACCAGAACAAATCCTATTTCATAGCATTGAGAATAAAAAAGAAGTAAATACCTACTTTTTTATCAAAGATTTCGTTGATTACCCTCTAAAAGAGGATATGCATTTTAAGTTTGAAATAAAACATGCCTCCTCTCTGGTTGGCATTGTCGATATTTATGGAATTCGTTTACCAAAATGGAAAGACAATTACCGCAGCTTTATACCTATCATTTCAACTATTTGCGGTTTATCCATTGCAAATGTCAGAAAATACAAGATCATCCAACTTCAGTCAAAAAAACTGGAAGAGACTACCGTACAGTTAAATGATTCCATTCATACAAAAGACAGATTCTTCTCCATCATCGCACACGACTTACGTAGTTCATTGGCCGGATTAATGAATATCTCTGAAACAATGGCAGAAGAATACAACGAGCTTGACAAAATGAATCAAATGAAACTGATGCAAGCACTGTGCAATACCTCTCGCAATACCTATCATTTGCTCGATAATTTGCTTGAATGGTCCAGAATGGAGCGCGGGCTTACTCCTTTTGAACCCAAAAAACTCCATCTGTCAAAAATTTTAGACTTCGTTATTGCTCAGCTCAAAGAGTCTGCCGTGAAAAAGAATCTGAAGATTAATTGCATGTTTTCAGATAATCTGGAGATTTACGCTGACGATTACATGTTACAGTCTTTATTACGCAATCTCATCACAAATGCTGTAAAATTTACACAATCAGGTGGAAAAATCACAATCTCAGCCACCGATGAAAACAATAAAGTGTTAATTGCCGTCAAAGACACCGGTATCGGCATGAGTCCCGAAATCAAGGATAAACTTTTCAACCTGGAGTTCCGTATAAACCGCAACGGCACACAGGGTGAACCAAGCTCAGGTTTAGGACTGACCCTTTGCAAAGAATTCATAGAAAAACATGGTGGTGAAATCTGGATTGAGAGTGAAGAAAACGTAGGATCTACGATCTTTTTTACCATTCCGGACAAATTAAACCCGGAATAACTATTTTAAAAACTGCTATTTTTAACCGATTTTTCTCTGTTTAAATAAAAAAAGCCTTAAATATTCAGAATTTTTACGAAATTTGTACGGATACGCTTTATTCACCAATTGAGTCCTCCATGGAAGTTTTTGTCATACTCGGTTTAATACTATTAAATGGTTGTTTTGCTCTGGCCGAAATGGCTTTGGTTTCATCAAGAAAATCCCGTCTGGAAGGCGATGCCAAACATGGGGACACTAAAGCAAAAAAAGTTCTTGATTTAGTTGCTAGTCCTGATAAATTCCTTTCTACCATCCAAATAGGGATTACATCCATTGGTATTATGACCGGTATCTTTTCAGGGGACAGCATTGCCCAATGGCTTTCTTCAGAAATTGCAGAAATCCCTGGTTTGGAAGCTACATCCTATACGATATCATTGGCAATAGTCATCATCATTGTTACGTATTTCAGCCTCATATTTGGTGAGTTGGTTCCAAAAAGAATCGCCATGAGCAACCCGGAACGTTATGCTAAAATGATGGCTGGACCAATGAATTTCCTATCCAAAATCGGGATACCATTTGTTTGGTTGCTTTCTAAAAGCACCAATGGCATCATGCAAATCTTCGATATTCCTGCAACCTCATCCAGTAGAATCACAGAAGAAGAAATCAAGGCTATTTTACAGGAAGGAACCAATGAAGGTGAGATTCAGGAAGTGGAACACGACATTGTTGAAAGGGTCTTCAATTTGGGAGACCGGGATGTCAATTCGCTGATGACTCACAGAAATGATCTCGTCTGGCTGGACATCGAAGACTCTCTGGACGAAATCAGAGATACCATTAAAAAGAAAGTACACAATGTCTATCCAGTTGCTTGTGAACAGTTGGATGAAATTGAAGGAGTTGTTTTTCTAAAGGATTTCTTTCCGGATTTCAACAATCCGGACTTCAACCTGAGAGATTACATCAGACCTGCCCAATTTGTACCCGAATCCATGAATGGATACAATGTACTGGAACTTTTCAGAAAAAGTCAGCTCTTTTATGCCATAATCACTGATGAATACGGAAGTATACAGGGTATGCTCACGATGAATGACCTGATGGAGGCCCTGGTTGGAAATATCATAGAACCGGACGAGCACGAGGAGCAGATCATTCAACGCGAAGATGGCACCTGGTTGGTGGATGGACAGTATTCCTTCTACGACTTCCTGGCTCATTTTGATATGGAAGATATGTACCAGGAACACGATTACAACACGTTAAGCGGTTTAATCCTGGATATTCTGGAACACATACCGACCACAACCGAAAAACTCAGATGGAAGGATTTCGAAATGGAAATTATAGACATGGATGCTGCCCGAATTGACAAAGTATTGGTCAGACTGTTGGATGATGACTCCATATCCTGAAAATACGCGAAAAGAACATGCAATAATATCTAAAAAAGACATTTAAAATTTGCATTTAGTAGAACTAAACACTATTTTTGTCTCAAATTGGTGTAAAAAATGACGGATGAACAGCAAAAACTATTAACCAATTTTGAGACTAGAGTCAGGCAGTTGATGCTACTCTGTAATTCTCTCAAGCAAGACAAAGCCCAACTTGAAAAAGCCTTGGTTGCAAATGAGTCAGCTCTCAAAGAGGCGAAAGAGTCCATCCAGGATTTAAACACCAGGTACGACAACCTTAAATTGGCTAAAATGATTTCTCAGGGAGGAACAGATGTTAAAGGAGCCCAACAACGGTTGTCAAAATTAGTGCGGGAAGTAGATAAATGCATTGCACTTATTAACGAATAAGGACAATGGACGATACATTTACCATCAACTTGTATATTGCTGACAAGCACTACCCACTTCGAATAAAACGAAGCGAAGAGGAGCTTGTACGAAGATCTGCAAAGTTGATAAACGATAAAATAGCTCTTTACCGAAGTCATTTCAAAACAGATGACACGGAATTGGAACTTAAAGACCTCTTAGCTATGGCTGCATGCCAAATAGCAATTCAGGCCCTCAAAGCTGAAGAGCGCACGGATAACAGCCCGTTTGCAGAGAGTATCACACAGTTAAACAAAGAGTTGGAGGAATTCCTTCAATAGTTTTTCGTTTATAATACGAACATTCCGCACTACATTAAACCAGGCAATACTTGGTTTATGTGGTGCGTTTTTTTTTATATATACATTAATACAAACAAAATGATCATAGTATACATCATAGTAGGATTCATTGTCGGGGCAGTTCTTGCCGCGGTTGGATTACGCTTCGTGACGAATGCCAGATACAAAAGCATCATCAACGAGGCCAGATCGGAAGCCGAAGTCATTAAGAAAAACAAGCTTCTGGAGGTAAAGGAAAAATTCCTGTCCCTCAAATCGGAACTTGAGAAACAAGTAACCCAACGTAACGCCAAAATTCAGGCAACGGAATCCAAACTGAAACAAAGAGAATTGCAGCTCAACCAACGCATGGAAGAGCTTCAGCGCAAAAAAAACGAAGCGACACAGGCCAAAGAAAACCTGGATGCTCAGGTGGAAGTCATTGAAAAGAAAAAGGTGGAAATGGACAAGCTGCATAAGCAGGAAGTGGAGAGACTGGAGGCACTTTCAGGACTGTCCGCTGATGAAGCCAAAGATCGCCTGATAGAATCCCTCAAGGAAGAGGCAAAAACAGAGGCTTCATCCTTTATCAACGAAATTATGGATGATGCCAAAATGCAGGCCAACAAAGAAGCCAAACGCATCGTGGTCCAGACCATTCAACGCGTAGCTACTGAAACAGCTATTGAAAATGCAGTCACCGTTTTCCATATAGATTCAGATGAAATCAAAGGCCGTATCATTGGTCGTGAAGGTCGCAATATCCGTGCGCTGGAAGCTGCCACAGGCATTGAGATCATCGTGGATGATACCCCTGAAGCCATCGTACTTTCAGGCTTCGATCCCGTACGTCGTGAAATCGCCCGCCTGGCTCTGCACCAATTGGTCACAGATGGTCGTATCCATCCGGCCCGTATTGAGGAAGTCGTTGCCAAGGTCCGCAAACAAGTGGAAGAAGAAATTATTGAAACCGGTAAACGCACCACCATTGACTTAGGTGTACACGGTTTGCATCCTGAACTGATCCGCATGGTCGGTCGTATGAAATACCGTTCCTCTTACGGACAAAACCTGTTGCAACACGCTCGTGAAACAGCCAACCTTTGCGCCACCATGGCCTCTGAACTTGGATTGAATCCCAAAAAAGCACGTCGCGCCGGATTGCTCCATGATATAGGCAAAGTTCCGGATGATGAACCGGAATTACCACACGCGCTGCTTGGTATGAAGCTTGCTGAGAAATACAAGGAAAAACCAGAAATCTGCAACGCCATTGGTGCACACCACGACGAATGTGAAATGCAAACCTTATTGGCTCCTATCGTACAAGTTTGTGATGCCATTTCAGGTGCCCGTCCAGGTGCCCGCCGTGAAATTGTTGAGGCCTACATCAAGCGCCTGAACGATCTGGAACAATTGGCCATGTCCTACCCTGGGGTTCTCAAGACCTATGCCATTCAAGCTGGTCGCGAACTACGCGTCATTGTAGGTGCAGACAAGATTGACGATAAAGAAACTGAAAATCTTTCCAATGAGATCGCCAAAAAAATCCAGGATGAAATGACCTATCCGGGACAGGTTAAAATTACGGTTATCCGTGAAACACGTGCAGTCAGCTACGCTAAATAAATGTCGTTTACGACTCTCGTTTAACATCCAATAAAAAAGCAGCGCAAAATCCTTCCAAGGGTTTTGCGCTGCTTTTTTAGTACACTTTTAGAAGATCATGCGTGCATTCCTGGAAGCCATTTGTCAGATAATAAGTTTGACTGTTTGCCTGAAATGATCAGCAAATAAATTCACAAAATAGACCCCTTTACACAAATTCGAATTCCAGGATATCTGATTGGATCCGGATCTGCAAACTTCATTCAACAACTCATCCACCAACAGCCCCTTTTCGTTGTATACAACAATTTTAACCCATGACTCCAAAGGCAGGTCAAAAGATATCCGGGCATTCTGACTTGATGGATCTTTCATGACTTTCAATCCAAAATGCTCACTCTCCGCATAATCCAGCTGTGTAGTTGTTACAGGTGTCAGTGCAACCTTCATCAAATTGTTCCAGGGACCGGACCCATCATCCGATCCGACCTTTATGGTCTGTTTGCCTGCTTTAAGCTCCAATGTGTCGAGCTTATAATCCTTATAGGTCTGCCAGCCACCTGTTCCAACACTTGTAAATGTCACCTTGCTTTTGCTGAATTCCGATTGTACAGCAATCCGATGACCAATCGCGCTATTATCCGTTGCTGACCGAATGGTGACAACGTATTTTCCATCCTTTGGAACTTCAATATTCCAATAAGCATAATCACCGGCTTCAGTCCAATAACCCAGATTGCCCGTACCTTCTACTTGCAATGTTGAGCCAACAATGAGGACATCGCTGTTGTTCAAAATGAAACTACCATTTGTCAGGGGAGTTAAAAAGCCTATATAGGGTGTCCCTTTGGCTTTTAGAACAATCACTGTTGCGTTGGGATCCCGGGTGATGCCTTTTAGATTGATCACCAGACCCTTTTCTGTCACCTGAACATCCAGCTTTGTGGAGTCCTTAAGCAGAAATGCTTCAGGTGTGACCGTCGGATCAGATACCATAGGAAATGTGATTGTACTGCTGCCATCGACTTGCCAGACATGCAGAAAATAGTCCGTACCCTTTTTCGTGGTCCTTCCAAACTTGACGTTCTGATAATCACTGTGACTGGTACCATATATCGAAGCTCCATAAATCTTAAGCCAGTTGCCCACCTGAACCAGAATATTTTCCGAAGTCAGAGGTGCCACCCCCAATGCATCGGGACCTACATTCAACAATAAATTTCCACCTTTGGAAGCAATCTCAATCAAGTCTCTGATCTGATCCTTCACTGATACCCATCCATTCGCATAGGTGCTGTATCCCCAGGTACCGTTCATGGTCATACATGATTCCCAGTCATAAGCCAACCCTCCCGATGGTATTGATCCTTCCGGAGTACCGAAATCGCCATCCGTCGAAGCTCTTTTACCAATTCGGTTATTGGTGATCAGCGAAGGCTTCAATGTTCTTAAATATTTATACAGAGCCTGTCCATCTGCAGTAGTCCACCAACCAGACCATTCACCGTCAAACCAAAGAAGTTCAACATCGTATTTAGTGATCAATGCCTGCAACTGTTCTTTCATCTGAGTGACATAGATATCCTTTTGTCCGGTTTTCATCGTAGTGGATGCATCTCCATTGCCAATAACCTGCTGTGAAGCATGATGCCAGTCCAGAATGGAATAATAGACGCCAAATTTGATGCCCTGATTCCGACATTCCTGTGCCAAATCAATCATTGGATCCTGACCATATTTACTGAAATGTACAATGTCATAAAGTTTCGTGGTGTCAGTAACAGCCCTGAAGCCGGTCACTTCATTGTCAAACATGGCAAAACCCTCGTGGTGTTTTGACGTCAAAACCATGTACTTCTGACCGGCATTCTTACAACTTGTCACCCATTGTTTTGCATCAAAATTAACTGGATTGAACGGTTCGGTTGCATTCACCTCGTAGTCGGTCCGATTGATTTTGCTCTCCATCATAACCCACTCAGACAAACCCGGTGATTGGACACCCTTCCATCCGCCACCAAGTTGAGCATAGCCTCCCCAATGGATAAATCGCCCGAAACGGGCTTCTCTCCACCACTTCATTCGACTGTCACGTTCAGCCACAGACTCAACACCGGTATATCTGGAAAATACAAACCAGTCAATATTCGCTACACCCTCCTGAGGAAATACCAAATAGACATCATGAACACCTGTTACATTGGTCAGGATAGCATATCGCTCCTTAAAAACAGCCGACGCACCTGTTGAGGTCGCAGTTAAAGTGCCCAATAACTCTCCGGTCGGTGAATCGACACGTATTTGGATGGTCCTGCCTGCATTGGACGGTGAAACTCCAATATATGCCATAAACCGGTAATATCCCCCAGTTCCAAAATCAATGGCTGCATACTTTGTCCAATCACCCGCAGCAATGGAACCGATACTATTATCATCAGGTGCAATGCCTGTCTGAATACGTACAGTTCCACTTTTCTCACTCCATTGATGGGCTTGCACGACCCTATTTGCCTCAAGGGCATGCACCTTTACTGCATTCAGAAAAGACAGAACTAAAAGAAAAAAAAACGGTTTCGGGATTGTTAAATTCATTTTTTAAAGTGTTTATAGTACATGATGGTATGTTTGGTTGATATTAAGGTCATTATGTGTATATTTGATTTCTAGAACAGGACAAAATTACACTATGTGTTTTATACATAGTATATATAGATAAATCCAAATTGTATACAATTGAAACATTTAATGAATGGACAATCAAATTGAACAAAAAAAAATAGACCCTTCAAAAAATAAACAGTTTTTTTCAGATATCAAGATCAGACTGCATTGTTGCCGGTATTGGATTTGCTCTCAATGGGAATGCACCAACATGGCTTTCCCTTTTTGGCGGATCTACCACAACAGAACCAAAGGTGCCAGAATTATTTTTGATGGAATCGAAACGGAACTAACAGAGGATAAAATCATTGTGATTCCACCCAATACTTCTTATTCAAATAATCTGATTACAAAGGATGCAAGAATTAAAACAGAAAGCATTGAAGGTGAAATGGTTAAAGACATTAATGATATAGCCCATTGCATCAATAATGGCAGCTTCGACCATCTGTTCGTTCACTTTAATCTGGGTATGCCTTATGATTATGTCAAGCCTGGAGTCTATGTCATAGATAACAATGCCTATTTTGCTGATCTTCTAGAAAGGATAGAAATGAATTGTATACATGGAGGAGATACGATCGACTTCAGAGCCAGTATGAATATCCATATTCTGATTTTGTCCGTTTTGACTGAAATGCCGGGAGAATTGTGGATGAGATTGGATATGGATAAACGTATACTCTCCTGCCAGCAATATGTCCAAAACAATCTTCAGACGGATCTGAGCAACTCCATGTTGGCATCCCTGGCTTTTATAGCTACAAATTCATTTTCCCGTCTGTTTAGAGAAAACACCGGCGAGTCCGTCCAACAATTTGTCATGAAAAGCAGAATCGAGAATGCCAGATTGCTTATGCACCACTCCGATAAAAGTATAGACCTGATTGCCAGCGAATGTGGTTTTTGTAGTCGGCATCATTTTTCAAAAGCTTTTAAAAAAACGCTTGGCATGTCTCCCGGGTACTACAAACAGAATGTCACCCTGAAATGACAACCAACGTTTATTAACGCAAGCACCAATATCACTTTCAGAATTATTGCCTATCTTTGCATCGTAAAATCCCACATTGGATTTTATACCTATTAAGGGGATGACTGGATTTGACAGCGGTTAGAACAGGTATGTAAGCATGCAGTGCATTGGTAATACGCACTATAATCCTAGGACTAAAAACCATAACTGGCGAAAATAATTACGCTCTCGCTGCTTAATCGAATCACAGTAGATTAGCTTAATCCTTGCCTAGGGCAGGGACGGAACATCACCCCAAGCTTTGTTCCCGAAGCTTATAGGATCAGGTGGTGCAGGAATATCGGGGATAGGAAACGGTAAGTCCGGGGTCGTTTCCAAAA